>ENA-ORMX01000266-ORMX01000266.1-human-gut-metagenome-genome-assembly--contig:-NODE-266-length-39498-cov-3.372081_pt1 | contig 39498 bp, 37 predicted proteins | sample MGYA00242108_ERZ509007 | MGnify/ENA primary metagenome ERZ509007 (study PRJEB26280, sample SAMEA2338745) | human gut metagenome | biome: human gut; feature: human-associated habitat; material: faeces...
TTGAAAATGGTCTTAATATTAAGGAAGACGGAGACTATTCATAGGCGTAGTTTTAATTCAAGATTTGTTGTCCCACCACTGACGGTCAGTCGGTTACGTTCAGAGTCGTTTTCCTGTCTCTTATCCAAACCGTCATAAAATAAAAAACCTTGTATCCTATTTCTCTCAAACCGGATACAAGGCAGTGCATTTTCTTCTTTTTATATAAAATCATATATTTGCACTAAACAACAAAAACAATATGGAGACAAAAATAACTGAAATAATGAATCCTCACAAGTTACACGACAAGCTCTTCAAGAAAGAGCAGGTCTCTCCGATAGAAGTTATATACAATAGCTTCAGCAACTTAGGGTACAATGTAGTACGCCGTCCAGCCGGTCAGTGTTTAGGCAATTTGAGATATTTTAATCTATTTTATGACAAACATACTCATCATTTCTATCAGAAAAACAGGAAGTTGAGATATTGTAGTAATTTTCTCATATCTGATTACTGGAAAGATAGAGTGCGATGTTTCATAGTTTGGAACTTTGGATTTGGAAGATTCTTTCCGTACAATGACTTTATTGAGGCTATGGTTTATGATTATCTTCGATATGGGAGAAAGTCAGTTCCTTATCTTAAAAGCGTGCAAGAGGCTGAAGAAAAGTGTGTAAGGTTCTATATCCGGTCTCAGATAGATATGCTTCGTAAGGAAGGATATGCCGCTTATCGGGCTAAGTTCAAAGAAGAACGTCCTCAGTATTTCATCGGAGACGATAGGACGGTGTTTAGATGCCTTGACAGCTCTTTAAAAAGAGAAGAGAAGATTGCTGCATGCGTAGCCCACAAAAGGGCCTTAAAAGAAGGGATAATGACTTCCTTCATTAATCACCTTAAGAAACATCCTACCACTTTATATTCGTGGTTTTCATCAGAGGTAGATAGCGAAGGAAAGAATAGGCTCTGTCTATCTGAAAAGGCTGTTTCGTATTTGAATAAGAGACTGGTTCGCAATGGGTTAAAGTCTCTTTCTGCATCATATCTTTTTAGAACGTTTAGAAAAATGGTGAAGATCTTGTTCGGTTCCAATGTCAGGTCGTTTTTGAATAGCTGTCTGATGTCTGTTTCAACAGAAGAGGTTTTAACCAAATCTATGAAGAAAATAGTTTCCAAGACAGTGCTGTTTTTGTACAAGAGAGCGCTTAAGAACTATCGCCGGGCATGCGGTCTTAAGTACGACCCTGATTCGGGCGGTTTGTCTGCCGTACATGATTGATTTTTAAACGTATCCCATAACGTTGGATTTTCTCGTTCGTTTCTCTTATCTTTGTGAAAAAAGATAGTATGAGATTACGAATCATAAAAAATCGTCCGATATTCGCTCCTGGCGGTAGTGTTCAGGATAAGAGACAGGATATTAATGTATCCTCTACTCAGCCTATTCTTGATTATGGAACGCCTGTTAATAAATGGGGTGAATCTGATATTCAGAATATATATATGCCTTCTGATGTGACTTTAGAAACAGAGGAGGGGGAGATAAATCCATTTAGTAGTATGCCTACATCCGATCCGTTTTTTGAAAATCATGATGCAGGATATGCAGGATATCTCGCTGATAATAGGGGCATGGTTAAAAACGTAGAGAAATCAGTCGTTGATAATGCAATGAATTTAGGTGGTGTTGATGCTGATTCCTCTAAAGAAAAACGTTCCCAAGATGGTAATCCTCTTGATCCTATGACTACCCCATATTATTCACCTGATCTAACCGGCAGAGCTCAAATGTTCGGTACAAGTCTTGGTCGGATAAGAGCCGGTAATAAGGTCGGTGCTAATGTGGCTCAAGCTGCCTTGTCCGGTGTTAGTTTAGGATTAGGTCTTACTCGTAATATCATGGGAGCTTCATCTGCTGCGTATGCAGCCAGCAGAGACGAGCAGGCAGCGAGGGAAAAACTTGCCAAGGAGCGCCGGCAGCAATTCATCAAGTGGGAACGTGAAGGTGGTGGCGTGAATTTAGGTAACGGTCAGAAGATAGATACGTCTGATATGACCGGCGAATATATTTATCCTCTTCCCAAGTCTATGGAAGATGCTGCGAATGTAGAGATAGAGAAAGGCGAGTACGTGCTGACTCCTGACTCCGTAGGGCCTATGGAAGCCAAAGGAAACAGACATGAAAATGGTGGCACTCCGGTTGATTTGCCAGAGGCTTATATTGTTTCCGATTATCGTAAGATAGATGATGAGTTTGCCTCTTACGTTAGAGAAAATTATGGTATTAAGGCAACGTCAAAAGATACATACGCTACACTCCTTGATCGATATAAGAAGAAGATTGGTTTGTCTGATAAGTACGAAGATCAGGAGCGTGTATATAAGAGATTAGAGAAAAATGAAGATGTAAAAGACAAAAACACATCTAATCTTAATGCTTCTATTCTTTCCAAGTACGTCAATGAAAACCAGAAAGAGATAGACGAGCTTGAAGCACAATTTCGTTCTTTCGCTGAAATCGTTTATGGCAAACAGGAAGAATCTAAGCGTAACGAGAAGATGGATGCTTTTTTCAGGGATGGCGGGGTTGTTGATCTGAATCAGGTAAAGAAACAAGCTAAGGCTTTTAATATTGCAGAATCAGATGCTAAGAACTGGATATATGACGAGTATGTTAAGCAAACCAGAAAAATGGCTGAAGGTGGACCTACTCAGAAGGAGCTGGAGGAACTTAGAAAGAATGCTATCGGCTACAATAAGCTTATTAATCAGTTATTTGGACGAACTCTTAATATGACTGTATCTGATGTTAGTGGTCGTGAGCAGATTCTTAATCCTGATTCCAGTGTCAATGCCAACCAGAATCTCCAACATAGAAGCAATTTAGGATACGGCAGGGTAAATGATAAGGCGGTATCTAATTTGCTCGACATAAACCGATGGGCCAACAAGTACAATACGGATGGTGATTTTGATACAGAAGGTTTTCAGAAAGGATACAACAGGCAATTAAATGCATTGTGGGCGTTAGCTGATGTAGGCGCTATCACGAATGCTGATGCAGCCAAGAAATTCAGAGATGAGTACGGATTCTGGGGCCAGGACGCCGGAAGCTACGGAGGGAATCAGGCTTATAATTCATTTGCCGTAGATGATAAGTTTGGTCAGACAACAGCTACTCGTTCTTATTATGGGTTGGACGTTGTTTCGGCAGAGCAAAAAAGATTGTTAAACGAAAAAGGGATAAAGAATTATGTTGACTTATTTGGTGATAAATCTGATGCCGCTAAGAAGATTCTGGGCTCCGATTATAATAAGTTTGTTGCTTTAAGAGATAGTGGGTTAATGCCGGAAATAGACTTCGTTCTTGAGTCTGTTAAACCAGAAATGAAGCCTATTGAGGCCGGTCCCATAGCACCAGACCTTACACCGCCTAAGATTGGATCTCCTGGAAGGATAGAGGTAAAACCGAAAGCAAGTACGCCTACGACTGCAACCGACACCGATACAGAGGAGGTGGTTGAAGACAACGGACCTAAAGGACAGGGCAGACCGGCGGCGTTCGGTCCTATCTTCCCGGAAATGCTAAGAACCCTTGACACTGGCTTGGAGATAGAAGGCCTGGAAAGACATCAGGCTCCGAGAATAGACCCGGTTCTTCAATCTGCTGATCAGTATATCAACGAGCTCAACCGTGCGACATCGGCTCAGTTAGACGCAGTAGGTGACGTGCCCGACTCCCAGCGGGCTGCTATTCTGGCTAATATGAACGCCATAGCTGGAAGCAATATAGCCAAGTATGTTAATGAAGTAAATTTCAATAACGCAAGGCAAATAAACGAAGCTGATAGGTTTAATGAAATGGCTTATGTTCAGACAGATGATAAGAACATAGCAGAAAGGCAACGTTATGAATCTGGGTTGTTGAAGGCTATGGCTATAAGGGATGAAAATCTTGCTCGTTATTATGACAGCATAAACAGCGAGATACAGAATAAGTTCAATGTTCGTACATCGTTGAATACCATAGCCTCTATAGCTCCAAATATGAGAATGCTTCCAAGTGGTCAAATTATTTACGTTCAAGGTAATCAGGATGTGATGAATATGGGTGATTATTCTACACCTTATTTGAAGAGCTTGGAGGATGATGAAGAAGATAAATATAAAAAGAGAAGGAGAAATAGCTGATGGCTTCACAATATAGTATTTTAAGGCAATATGCCCCGTATGTTAGTCCTTACAACATAGATCTTGTTAAGGACGTCATGATGTACAAACAGCAGAAGGTTGATGCTGCTCGTGAAAAGATCTATACCCAGGTAGATTATCTTATGGGTCAAGAGATAGATAAGCCTGAAGCCCGCGCTTATATGGAAGATAAGATGTCAGGTGTGATTGCTAACATCAATCAAAAATTCAAAGGCGTGGATCTTTCTTCTGATGGTGTTACGAGAGCCATACAAGGAGAGATCAGTTCGGTGTTGGATGATACGGTCATTAACGCGATTGCCGGCACAAAAGAAGGCAGGAGAATGCATAAAATGCTATCTGATTTACAAATAAATAATCCAGAACTTTATTCTGCTGCGAATGCTTATGCGGCTTTAAAGCCGTATAATGAATGGGTGAATGATGGAAAGGCTGGTTCCCGTCTTGCTCCTCTTCAATATACTCCTTATACTGATTATAATAAGGAATTAAAAGATAGGATAGATTTTATAAGCAAGCTTCATAAAGGAGCTAAAGTTCAGATTCCTATTCTTGACAAGGATGGTCATCCTACCGGGGCAGTACAAGAAGTAACTAAGGATATGCTTACTCCTGAACAGATAGCTTCTTTTGCATTGTCAGGGTTATCAGATAAAGCAAGGCAGCAGATGCAGGTGGAGGCTATTTACATGGTAGACTCTAATCCTTCTTTATATTCGTATGATTCTGTTCTTGGTTTTATGAATAAGCAGATAAGTGATAAGCAGAGGTATGTTGATGCTCTTACTGCCGATCTTTCTGGTTTGGGTTCTGATCCTGCAAAGAAAGAAATGGTTGAAAATGAAATAAAGAGAGCCAAATCTGAAATAGCTTCCATGAAATCTGAATTTAGCAGAATGGATGAAAGGACTTACGATCCGTATCTTGGAGCGATGAAGGTTATTGAAAATAATTTTATTAATAATGCTGCTGCTTCATATGCTTATGATAATTCGTCTTTCATAATCAAATCCGATGAGCTTTACTGGAAAACCAAAGAATATAATCAAAGGGAAAGATTAGCTAATTTGAATTTCGAAAAATGGAAGATGGAATTTGAATACGAAAGAAATAAGGATATTGCAGAGTTCGAATATGACAGGAATAAGGATCAAGCCAGATTTGGATTAGACGAGGAGCGTCTGAGGATGCAAAACAGGCTTAATGAAGCCAGAATAGCAAAACTTATGTCCTCTGGTGCAGGGGCGGCAGGCGGTAGAGCAGGAAGCCGTGCCATGCAGGTGGGCGTAGGCACGAACTCAGGTGGAACTATTTCGGCTAATCCTATCGAGACGAAAAATATTAGCATATCAGAAGAGACCCATAAGAAGTTTAATAAAGCATATACCGATCTTGTTACATCTGGAAGTCGGTTATCTACAGCTCTTGGTGCCGAGAACATGAAAAATATTCAAGCTGCCATATCAAGGAATATGATGGATGAAACATCAGGATACAAGTATCTTATGGATGAAGAAAAACTTCTTAAGTACATAAAGGACAATGGAGGTCTTTCTAATGATATGTTTGATAAGTTACCTATGGTAGAGAGAAAAGCTGCCACAGACGCTTATATGCAGCTTAACAGTGCTGTAGACAAGATGGATATAGAGAATGATAGAATTAAGAAGGAGAACAGGATTTATGATAATATTGTATCTGAAATAGCAAATGTGATCGCGCAGAAGGAAGGAGGTAAACCCGAAGAATATATAGCCTATGCTACAGCGTTATCCCTTAATGATATTTTAAGAAAAAATAGAGGTACAGTCGGCGATGTAGAATCTGGAGTAAGATATTATGAAAAAGGATTCTCACCTGCTGATATAGCTACTTAATTTTTCAGACCCATGGCCTAAAAAAAGACATATAAAAAGAAGACTTTCTAGTGATAATTTCTTAAAAAAATATGATGATGTAAAAAATAGTTTCTCGGATGGTGAAGAAAAGGTGTTTTTTAATGCACTGTATTCTATTAGTGGAATGGAGGGCGTTGGAAACTATGCGGTAAGTGATATTAATATGGCTGATCAAATAACTAAGGTTCAAGATGATGGTATAAATGAGATACGTAAAGAATATCTCGAACTGTATTCACCTAACACAGTAACGTATTCAACCAAATTAACCTCCAAGGAGGCTGGTTATAGAGAGATGGGGGTTCTCAGGGATCTATTTACTAAGAAAATGGCAGAGCATCCTGTTGGTAAATCGAAATCATCATCGGCAACTATTGAATCATTTTCTTTGACAGAATCGGGAATAGCCGACAATGGAGAGAAGACTTACAGTTTGGTTGCTAATCATACTGGTGAAAGAGAGGAAATAGATATTGTTGAGGTATCTGAAACAGAGTTGATAAATAATGGCATAGATCCTGGTATTAATACTCCTTCCGTCGATATAGGTGGATATGAAAGTGGTATTATAAGACCTACATTTGGAAGTGATACCAATATGTGGTATCCGAAGATGCTTGAAAATTCAGATATATCACCCGCTTATGCTTCTGTATCTTCAATGATGAAAGTGTTATCGGATATGATAAATGAATCTGGTAATAATTTAGATGATATGCCAGAACAAAAGGTTTGGCTTCTTAATGCAGCTAAAGATATATTGGATAACAGTGGAAAGCTTGGTGTAAAGGTTGAAGGTTATGATCCTAAGACAAGTTACGGTTATGGATATGAGACAAGGCTTTATCTTATGGAGAATGGTAAACCTGAGTTAATAGATTCGTTTGATACTCCTAATGTATGGTTTGCGGATAATGTGTCTAAAGAACTTGCTGTTGCGCCTCAGAAAAAAATAGTTGATTTTGTTGTGGCAGCCATAACAGAAGAGATTAAGGATATGGTGGCGGCAAAAGAAGGAGGTAATTTACCTGCGTCTTTGAATAAAAACGGCAAGTTGATGAAGTTGTTGAATAGTGTAAATAGGGAATAATATATGGAAAATAAGGAACAGACATTGGTAGAGAAATCAGGTTTCTTACCATCTACTGGATTAAGAGGGTATAATGCCGGAGTTCCTACGCGATATGAAGAAGAATCTTCTCTTATTGAGGGAGCAAAAAGAGAGATGGAGAGGATGAAAGTAGGTTCATATACTCCCCCGGTATCAGCCATAAATCCTGATGATGATTCAGAAAAAGGATATGATATTAGCGGAATAGATACTTCTTTTGATGTAGACACATCTTTTTCTGGACTAAAATCGGCTCTGAATGGTGGAGATGATCCAAGAAAGAAGAAAGAGGAGTCTTATAATAAGTTAAATTCCATGATAAAATCTATTCAAGATAAATCAAGGAATACTTATTCTGGTAAACAAACGTCTTATGGTGAGGTTATAGCTGGTAATCAACAGTCATCTGCTGTTGATTTTGGTGTATTTGGTAAAGGAAGAACTATTAAGTTAGATGAAGCATATGACTTTTTATCCGATGGGAACATCGGTCTTGCAAAGTTTAAAAGTTATATGCCAGGAAGGGATAATGAAGATTATTACGGAAGAAGGCAAACTACTTGGAATAAGGCTGTTAATGGTATAGGGAAACTTGTCACAAAAACAGCATTATATGGTGTATCAGGAGTAGTAGGTATTATCCCGGCTGCGTATAATCTTATAAAGACTGGTACGTTATCTTCTGCATTTGACAATGATTTTACACGGGCCATAAATGATATAGATGAAAGGATAAACCACTCTCTTCCTCATTATTATACAAGAGAAGAGCGTGATATGGGATTTTTGCAGAGTCTTGGAACTGCAAATTTTATTTTTAATGATGTTATTGGAAATGGTCTATCGTTTACGACAGGAGCTATTCTGTCTGCCTACCTTACAGGTGGGATGGGCGTGTCAAGTCTTGGAGCTGTTGGCGCTAAAGTAGGGATGAGAGTGGCCGGAAAGATGGCGGCGTCTAAGATTGCGGCAAGTGCTGTAAAATCAGCTTTTGGAGCGTATAGGGCAGGAGCGATGTACGGCAGGGCCATAGGCAATATGGCCAAGGTAGGAGTAAATACGTTCGTGGGCGCCGGCTGGGAGTCTGCCGTGGAGGCTCAGTCCTTCATGAAAGACTCTGAAAGTAAATACAAGGAATATTTTAAAAATATGTATGGTCGGAATCCTAATCAGTCTGAGATGGCTGAATTTAAGAGTTCTATTTCCGATACAGCAAACAGCATATTTTTAGCTAATATGGGTATAGTTGGATTATCCAATTATCTTCTTCTGGGAAAATATCTTGGAGTAGACACTGGTTTTGCTTCTAAATACATACCTGGATTAAAGGGTGTATCAAACACATATAGGGGATCGAAGAGTTTTGTAGATCGTTATTTGTTTGGATTAGGAACTAAGAAGGTAGCGGGTGATGCTGGAAGATTACAGACGGTAAAAGCAAATTTATTCCAGAAATCCTTAGCTACTGTTTGGAATGTATCTAAAAGACCCATATCTGAAGGTGTATGGGAGGAAGGCATGCAAGGTGTTGCTCAGCGCATGGGGGAAGATTTTATTAGATCAAGATATGATAAGACGTATCTTGATGCTACGTCTTCTATAGTTGATTCTTTTTCTAAGGCCATAGCTGAACAATTTACAACCAAAGAAGGATTGAAAGAGATTGGCATAGGAGCCCTGATTGGTGGTTTATTTGGAGCCAGAAATGGTGCTTTTGGTTTATATGAAAGGAGAAATAAAGAGCGTACTATTAATACTGATGTTGAGAAATTTAATAGTAATAATGCTTTTACTTCTCAATCTGTAAAAGACTCTATGCGAAATTTAGCCGAATTTAATGCTCAAATGAATGATCCTGAATCAGATTATTATTCTAAATTTGAATTATCTGACAGAATGGGAATGTTAGAGGATACGGCTAACAATTTCAGGTCAATGGTTAAAAGCCTTGACGAAAGTGAGTTGGCTTCTGAAATGAAAGTAGATGAAGAAACTGTTAAAAAATACAAGGAAGATATTATAAAAGATTTTGATAAGAAGTTAGCCAATTATAAAAAAGCTTCTTCTTTTGCTGAGGCTATTACTGCTGAGACTTCATCCGATCTTTATCGATCTAATGTTGCTAATGCTGTGTTTAAGGGGTTGGATGCAGAGGATATAGCAATGGAAGCATCAAATGATATTGCTGATTATGTAAATGACAATAATTTGTTTGATGATATAAATACGTTTTATTCATTATCAAGTCAAGCTTTTGATACAGCTAATCAGTTAAGGGAATTGCGTAATGAGATCAATGATCTGAATGCTGAAATAGAGAGGTTGGCTACAACTCCGAGAAGAGTAGAGGATGGCAATGATACCGAAGCAGAGGCTATAAAACAAAAAACTATTAAATACGATAATCTTAATAAGGAATATAGAAGGTTGTCAGAAGATCTTCTTAGTAGTTATAAAGAAGTATTTTATTCTTTTGATCCTGGAGTATCAGCTCTTGAGTTGTTTAAATCCGAAACAATAACTGCTGAAGATATATTGAAGGCTTATGACTCTGTTGCTTCTTTAAGCACTTATATCGAGAACAATAAGGGGAAGAAAGAAGCAGAGGATTTAAGAAAGATGGTGGTAAAATACCAGCAAGCTATTACCCAATATAAGGTTCTACGGTCATTCATGAACTCCATTCAGGATAAGAAATTTATGAGACACGATTTTTCTTTATTCTCTAAGTTCTTAAATGATATGGTGTCATCCGATACCAAGCCTATAGAAAGTGATCGTTTTTATCAGAACCAGGAAGGAAACAATATCAGTTTAGATGAAAAAATAAATGAACTCCTGAATAATGGTGAAATAGATTCAGATGAGGCATTTACAATGAAAGTATTTGGTCATTTAAATGATGGTATAATTCAGAAGCCGAAAGAGGATATATTGTCTGATTTTGATTATGAGTTGGCTATGGAAGATCTTTCGTCTGCACCTATAGAGGTTAGAGAACGTATAGTAGACAAGATATATACAGGTAATCAAGATCTTTTATCTCCAAGAGAGAAGGAGATATATGAAAAGTATAAACAGGATATTGATGATTATATATCAAATCTTGGTGATAGTCCGGCTAAGATGATAAAAGATTTATCAGATAAAGTTAGGAGACTTACTGAGCCTCGATCTGTGTATGAGGATAATAAAGCTATTATTGATATGGCTAAATCCAATTTGGAACCAGATCAAAGGAAGGAACTTGATGATGCTATTTCTTTGTATGTTGATATAATGAACAGACGAGATAAAGGGGAGAAAGTTGACGAAGATAAGCTTGCCGATTCGGTATTTACCATAGAAGATCTTGGCCAGGTTGGAAACATCACGGATCTCCTTCCTTATATCGAACAAAACAGGATTATTGATAAAGGTCGTATTTCCGAATCTACGTTAAGTAATTTTGGGGAGGATGATACCAATATAGATTCTCTTGTAAATGAGTTAGATGAATCCGATAATACGCCTGGAGCTAACATAGATAGTGCCCAAAATCCAGAGACGTTGATGGTTAGAAGAATATCCAACGATGGCAACGAAAGGTATGAAATTGCGGGTCTTAGAGCCGATAAATCTATATCTTCTATAAAATCATTGGTTCCTATTCAAATAAGCTCTGAAACGAACGCTAATGGTACTAAAAGGTATTCTCTTAACATAGGTGGAGAAACGGCTACTATAATTGAACTTCCTTATCATGCGAGATGGTCTATAGATAAAGAATCGGCTCGTGTTCTTAACCGTTACACAGACGTGTCTATTCAGGACGTGGGTAATTCCTATTCTTTGGTTTATAAGCGTCTTGATTCAGATGAATTGGTTCCGTACAGAACGGGTGTCGGATTCGGAGAGAATGAGGTAGATAAAATAGATCAGGAAGCATTATCTTCTTTGAAAAAAGGAGATAAGGTTAATCTCGAAATAGATGTAAATGATACCTATAATCAGTCTCTTTTTGCCGAATACAATGACGCTGTTCAGTCCGGCGATAAAAAAAGAATAGAATCTGCTGAGAATAAACTGGTATCCAATATGGTTATCAAGGTCATGAGTGGGAACAGATTCGTTTCTGTTGTAAAAGCTGATACAGGAGGCATAGATGGTATAAGTAAGATAAGAAGAACGGCTTTCAACAAGTGGAAGAAGGACGCCGGCCGGTCGGCTACCATCGGCGTCGGCACGCATGTTGTTGCCCAGACCCTTCCCGGAAGACCGGTGTTTAACATGAAGGTGAACGGTCAAGGATATGGCCAGGTAGAAAATCTCCCTATTACCGAAAAAGGTGCTGAAAAAGTATCTGATGTCGGATATGTATTAAATGGTAAAGTCGTGCTTAAGAACGGATCTAAATACACAGGCTTCCCATTTGCTTATTCTATATTAAATGACAAGGGGAATAATTACAAAAATGTAAGAGTTCCGGTAGTTGTCATCAAAGGTAAAAACGGTCTTAATTATCTTTTCCCAGTTAGCCTACGTTCTGTGGAATCAGAGGAAGGGCAGAAATGGATGTCTTTTATAGATATGCTGCTTGAATCCGGTGATTCTGAATTGCTACAGATGGGTCAAGATGATATACAAGATCTTAATGCGTATCTAACCAAGTTAGGTCTTGATCCGGCTTCGTATCAAGTATCGTATTTGAATCCTATTTCAGGGCTTAGAAAAGCTCGTGAGGCTATAGAAAAATTATCTACAGTTCCTGATGTTGTTAAGTGGGTAGAAGATGGAAGTAGGAGCGTGAAAGACATTGTGACGTCTGAAGTAGAATCTGGAATAGATTTCGAAGGTGAGATGTTTGTCGCTCCTAAGATCAGGATTCAGTTTGGTAAATCATCTTCCAGTCCTAAGTCGCTTATAGAGGATGATCTTCCTTTCTCTGATGAGGGTAAGACCGTTACTTCTAAAGAAGACGTGGATGTTTATGAAGAGGAAATGCCAGAGGAAGGGGCTGTCCGGGAGACTCAGCCGGCGCCATTAGCTCAGCCGACTCCTGCGGCACAAGCTGCGCGGTCTTTACCTGGCAAGAAGCGTACCTCCAGGAAAAACTTCTCTCTTATGTTAAACGAAATAGAATCTCATATAGAAAAAGAAGGATTGCCGTCTTATGCTAATATTTTTGATTTTATAGCAAGGAAGATTGTAGGAGGTGATTTGAGGTTTCTTCGTGAGAGAGGTAATCCTAAAAGCCTTAAGGAAGAAATGGGATTAGAACCTAAAGGAACAGTAGGTGATAAAATATCCACTCCTTCCAGTAAAGGTGGTAAGACCTTAGAAGAATACGTTTTTTGGCTTCGTTCTCAAACAGATCAGGTGGTGGTTGATTATGTTGGGCCAAGATCTGACGAACAAATTATATCAGAGTTGAAAAACTTTTTGAAATATATTAATTTTGTTCCAAGCAAGGCTTTGAATTATTCTCTTAGAGTCAATGGCATGGATACCCTAAAAGAATATGGCACAAAAGAGGAAGTAGAAAAAATGGAATCTGATATCAATAGTTTGGTTTCTAAAGTTTTGCCTACGGTGGATAATAAAACTGTAGAAGATGTTTCTACTGCAATAAAATCAAACAACTTGCCTGCCATATGGGAGCCCGTGGAAAGCCTTGATATGACAAACGAGGAAAAAATAGAGTTTTTGAATAACGTAGCAGATTTCCTTAGCGGCATACCAGAGTATGATGCTGTCGTGGAGTCTATAGAGTCAGAATCAGATAATATTTTAAATGATGGAAAAGAAGGAAGTGCAGAAGGCGGTGCAGTACGCACTGAGGAAGATGGCGATAAAAAGGGAGATGGAGAAGGCAAAGGACAATCCAGAACAAATGTCGAAGTTGAAAGAAATGTCGAATTACCTGGATCTGAAGAAGGAAGAGTAGATAACTATAGGAAGAACGGAGATAAGTTCTCTGACATTGCTGAAGTTACTTTATGGCTACTTAGAAGGGCTGCCGGCATAACCTCTATCCCGGAAGGAGAAGAGGTTTATGTAGAGGGAGATGAGGTTAATAGTATTATGACCGATATGGAATCAAGGTATGGTATAGACACCATCAATCACTCGCATACGACTAAGGCTATAAGGGACCTTAACGGCGTATCAGGTTATAAAGTAGAATACGGCTTAACCTTTTTGACATACGATCCTTTTATTAGAATATCCAATCTAAGGAAAGGATCTAAGGCTGCGAAAGACGAACCTCGTATATCCGAAGAGTCGCTTACTCACATATCAAGGGTGACAACCCCTTATTTCCTGTACGGCGGCGATGAAGCATATACATCTGTTCCGGCTAAGGTAGAACCTATACCGGAGAAGATAATGGGTCGTAATGGCATTAAATTTGGTATGAGTGTAGTCGAGTTAACCAAATTAGGGTACAAAAAAGCTGGTGGAAACTGGATATATAAATTCTATATGAACTCAGGTGTGTATGATTTGTATAATATCAGTACCGGTGAAGCGTTTAGGGCAAAACCGGATCTTGGAGTTAAGATAAGTTCCAGCGCATTCATCCGTTCTTTATCTCAATCTGGTAGGAAAATACAAAATATGATTAGTAATATGAGCCAGGAAGAGATAGATAGGAATAAGAATCTTGTAGAAGGTTCTGATAATTCGGATTCGATAAATGAGTTAAATAAGGAGTGTTGAGTATGAGAAGGAGATGCGAAGATGTTTCAAGTCTTGTTCAGTATCAGTTGAAGACCAATCAGCAGGGGAATATAGAGGTTTATGTTGATGACAGGTTTGTTGGAAACGTAAGTGAAGGAGTCTGTAATTGGAAGGATATTGAATACAAGAGTAAGGTTACTATATCTTTGAAAGGAGTCGAGGATAAGGCTAAAACTTCAAGTAAAAGAGTCGGTCCTTATTGTCACATTTATAGCATATTTGGAGGAAATGAATCTTATCATGCAGGTCCGGATAGTAATATAAAAAAGAGTCCGGTTACCACCTTTATAATGTATTGTTATAAAAATGGGGATATTACAACTACCACTACTTATACTAAAAATTTATCTGGAACTCTTCAGATAGGTAAAACACAATTGACTATCAATTACAAACAAAGTAAAAGTCAGTCTTTCTCCGGTGGTTCTGGAGATTATGTAACATCCGTATCTGATTTCCCTTTTGTTACTGGTCCAGGAAATGATAGTGTTGAGTTCGAAGGAGAGGGAAGATTGATAGTTGAGACAGAGGCTTCGCATTATGAAATAGAAGTTTCATAATTTCTATTCTTATACTATCTTTGTCTAAAATATTTATCACTATGGGTGTCAAATGTCAGATAGAAAAAAAGGAAAATGAAATAAAACGGGTTAAGGCTCCTAACGGGGAGCCTTCCGTTCTTTACGAAAGTGCTTTAAAAGTATTAGGAAACAGCGAGCGGGCTCTTCAGGTATGGGCTAAGGCTTACACTCCTGGTTTTTTGTCGTATTACGGTCATTGGAATAACCCGGCTCCAGGGGAGATGTTTAACACCGATCCCAATGGCGAACCTCTTTTAGAAGATGTGCTGTCGTATATGAAGCGTCAGACTTATTTTGCTGATCCTTTAACGGCTCAGGATGTTAAGGATGTAAGGGATTTCCTTTTGTCTACTCATTATTTTTTCAATGCGTCTTCATTGTCTAATGCTATTCTCTTCGATTTTTATGTAGATGGCAGTTTGATACTGAATGAGCAGAAATTAAGGAGATCCGGTTTGTATGATGAAACAGAAATAAGTCGTATTTTATCCGATCCTTCTGTTTTAAACGAGGTTTCGACTTCCATGAGAAAGTTAATAGATTCTTCTATTAACGAACATGATAGGGAAAAAGATAATTATTTTATGTCTATTGACTATCAGTATGGTCCTATTGTTTACAAGGAGGGAGTGTTTAACCAATTTGGTAAAAAAGTACCATATAATCCTTCTGAGCTTTATTATGCTATGCGTAAAACAGTAGCCGGCATAAAAAACTTTTCTGAATTTTCATCTGCTTTTGAATCGTTGAGAAATTCATATCCTGAACTGGTTGAGAAATTCGTTTCTGATAAAGAATTTGCCGAATCTATGTTTGATGAGTTCTCATCTACGAATAAGATTCCGGTAATAAACATAGAAGGGGATGATGTGGTAGAAGGCAAGAGAAGATCCTTGTCTAAGCTACAAGATCTGTCTTATTACAATTCCGGCAAAATAGAGTTCCTAAGAGCTCGTATATCAGCTTATTTACATAGGGCTAATGCCGACACCGAATCCGACTTAAGAAGCATGATATGGGATATAGAAGAGGCTTGTACGTGGTTTGGCATAGATATAATAGGGACATCGGAAACTTATGATGGCACAGAAGAATCTTTGAATAAGATAGATAATTTGATGCTGGATCTTGATATTTATGTGGCCAGGCATAATGATGTAAATTATGCTCCAACGCTGGCATCTTCTATAGATGATGTTCTTGGTGATAGCACAGATTATTATTTTGGATTATTACCGGAGTATATGGATAATTTGAATATCGTTTATTCTGAATCCGATATAGACCCAGTAGAGGCATTTGAGAAACATTCATTGCTTAAGGTAGGAGATAATCTATATCAAAGGATCAGCAAAGATGATATTAACGAGATGTATCAAATATCAACAGTGTTAGCCAAGCACAACCTAACTCATTTTTCTACTAAAATATATCCTGAATCTTGTTTTAAGAACGGCGTTTTGGATAAAGAGAAAGTACGGAACGTAGATAATAATACGCTCATGGCTTCCATTAAAAAATACGTCAGATCGTTCATGGATTCTCAGAACACGGAGGACATGATAATGACCAGGATGGCGTTTGGACACCCGGCGGTACTTGACGTTCCTTACGTGGATGTGGATCGGGAGTATAGTCGATACATGAACAAAAAACAAGATAGCGAAAACCCATTATCCTTATTCGATTTATACCAATCTTACCTTGACAACAAACTCCATAAAACAAAATTATATGATAATGCCTATAAGTATCTTGACTTCAAACCTGGTCCATCTTTGAGCCTTATTTCTGATGATCCTGATATTTTGAAATCAATAGAATTATCTTTATCTGGAAAAGACAGGTTGATGTTGTTTGATTATAGCATGACCAGTACCGACCCTTCTTTATCAGAATTGTTTTATTTGGAGAAGTATGACCCTTCGTATGCCGGGAATGATTTTGAACACTATTTTTACACCAGGCACCCGTATTTGTTAAAAGAAAAATCGGGCCCTAATATCGTAGAGCAAGATGGTGTTATAACAGCCGAAGGTATTTATGATAATTTTATAAGAGTAGGTAATAAGATATGGTCTAAAGTAAGCGAAAGTAGTTCCGGCTCTATCTACCAAAATCTGACAGGAACCGAATCGGAGGTGAAATACGATTCTACTCAGAAGGCTAAGACGGTAGAAACTGATTACGCTCCATACCAAAACAGATCTGGCTTGACGCAAGACATGACCGTAAGCAAGTCTGAATTGGATGATCTTAACAAATTGGAATGCAGGTAATTTTTGTATATATATATAGTTTTTTCATAGTTATAATTTGGGAAGTGAGGCTTGTGAAAGTCTCACTTTTCTTATATATGCACGTATATCAATAACATACAAGAAAAGTTAGATTTTCATTGTTTATGAATTATTTTTGTTAAGTTTGCAATATTAGTTTCAGGAAGGGATTATGGAAATAAGGAAAAAGTAAGAACCGAACGTAACTAATAACAGTAGGAAATGAGAATCAGTACCATCAAACGTAACAACAGTATTCATCTTATGTATAAAAACATTATGAATGATTTAGGTCAATTAAGAACTGTAGTTTCAAAATCCTATATTTATAATCTGATACAAAATTAAACCGGATTAAGTATCAGAACTATATCCCATGTACTTAACCATACCAAAGAACAGGATACGGATTCTTTGTGAAAAGCATGTATTTTCATACATTTGTTCGTTCTTTAGTTTTAGTAGGGAAAAGTTTTTCATGGTATTTTAGTTTAGATTAGTTGAGGCAGGATTCGCAGTGATGCGGATCCTGTTTTGATTTACAGCGCTTTACCCAAAAAAGGAAAAGCGAAAGTTGCTGATTATCAATTTTTCCCCATAAATGGGGAAAACTACTCGTTGTATATTATATTTCCGTTTTTACTGAAAATCCTTCCATTTTATCGGAAACAAACTCAGCCTTGTTCCACCCTGCAATCATGATCTTTGTTACGTGCTTCATGCACGTATGTTTAACAATTAAATACTATAAAATTATGGGTGGTGATAAAATCGTCCTTTTAGATGGAGCCGGGGCTAACGGTGGTGGTGCAGCCACTAACGGTCTTCTTTCAATGATTCCCGGCATGTTTGCTAATTTGATAGGTGGTAATAAAATGGATCCGAATCTGGTGGCGGCTTTGATGAACGGTCGTAACAACCAGGACGGTTTCGGTGGGGCTAACGGTTGGTGGCTCTGGATAATTGTTTTGTTCTGGCTGTGGGGTGGACGCGGCTTCGGTAACGGTTTTGGAAATGGCGGTGATTGTTGCGCCAATGGTTTGCCGGCTCAGTTGAATAACGATTACGGTCGTGAACTTTTGATGCAGGCAATTCAAGGTAATCGTAGCGCCATAGATCAGATTGCTTCTGCTTTGAACTGTTCTACTACTCAACTTCAGAACGCTATCTGCAACGTACAGGGTGCTATTGATAAAGTAGCTGGTCAGGTAGGTATGACTTCTCAGGCTGTTATCAACGCAGTTCAACAACAAGGTTGTGAAATAGGAAATCAAATCAGCTCTTGCTGCTGCAATCTGAGTTCGTTGATCAATCAAAGCACTTGCCAGACTCAGGGAATGATTACTCAGCAAGGTTTTGATAACCAGCTTCGCACGTTGGAACAAACCAATGTCTTGCAGAACGGTCTCAACCAAGGTCTGGCTAACAATCGTGAGCAAGCTACAAGCCAATTCAATATCTTGTCTGCGAAACTTGACGCCCAAACCGTTATGATCAACGACAAATTCTGTCAGTTGGAAATGAGGGAAATGCAGAACACTATTGCTCAACTTCGTGAAGAAAAAGCGGCTTTGACAGCTTCGGCATTATCTCAGCAACAAACCCAGAATATCGTTGGTCAATTACGCCCGACGGCCGTCCCGGCCTACCCCTCTTGTTCTCCTTACCAGGCTTATACTTGGGGACAGGTATTCGGAGGAGGTTGCTGTAATAACGGATGCGGATGTAACAACGGATGTTGCAATAACAACGCTGCTGTCTGATTTTATTAAGAAAGGAGGCTAATATGGCTTGTGTTTCTAAAATAGGATCGTTGTATGAGATGGTTACGAAGAATGTTATTGTCAGTACGACAAATACAGTCTTCGGTATTAACCCACGGGCTTGGATCGCCCTTCCGTGTGAGGGTCTTATCCTTCTTAAGATAAGGCAAGTAGTCCCTACAGCCGGAAGTGCTCTACCGGTACAGATTGCGGTCCCGGCAAACAGCACAGTTTCAACAGTAGGAGCCGACACCTGTTGCCCGGTTACGGGAGTGAATGTCGTGAACCCTATTAACGTAGCTGTCACGGGTGCTGCTATGGTAAATGGCACAGAACGCCTTCTGTACTTCAATAAAGTTCGTGGCGTGTTAAGATTAATGGATTGCTGTGTTCCAGTAGCGGCAGCCCAGGCGTCTGAAGTTAAAGCAGGTAAATGATTTCAGTAGGGTGATGGAGATCATCACCCTATTTTCACCTAAATAATATTTTGATCATGTTTTCAGATTTGAAGAAAGGGTTTCAGGTACATACCCTTGATACTAATACAGTACCTAAATACGAATTGGGAAAGGTAGTAGCCGTATCCGAACCCAGGTATCTTCCTCCTCAGCCGGGTCAGTATCAGGCGATGCAGACCCGCGTGGTGGATCTGACGGTAGAGCTCACTGGCGAAACCAAGACCTATACGGTTCCGGAATCCCAGAATGTGGCTAAGGCTATGGGTATAACATTATCTACCAGCATAGATCCGATTATGAACGAACTGAATGCTATAAAAAGCACCAGTCAAGACATAATAGACAGCGTAGATACCCATCGTGCCAAGATAGAGGCTTGTGAATCTATATTAGAAGATATCAATCCGGCATTCAAACAAACGAGAGAGCAGGATCGTAAAATAGCTGGTATAGAAAATAAGGTGAATGACCTTACTGATTCATTCGAAGATTTAAAGAAGTTAATTGTAGAACGTTTGAAATAAGTATAATATGATAGTATATGATTTAAATTCAGGACACAGAGAATATCCTGGATATGATGAGATAGAAGATAGGCGAGGTGGAGGCAGAGGCAGAAGCCGTCGTTCTGATGGGACGTACATGGAGTACGGACATGGGTTCCTTCCTCCTTATGATCATTACGGTATGCATGAGAAGATGAAGGAAATGGAAGAACGCGAAAACGAGCTGGAAGAAAGGGAAAGAAGGCTCGAAGAGCGCGAACGTCGTCATGAAATGGAGGACCGAGAATACCGGAGGATGGGTTACGAATCCTACCCGACCGATTACTATGGAGACGACAGATACTACGGTGACGGACCTCAGATGCGTAGAGGTCGCGGACGTGGCAGAGGTCGTTCTTATTGAGGAGCAGACGCAGAGGATCCAGCTTATCAGAAATATGTAGATACTTACGGCTACCATTTTTCTAATGCTCTCGCTGATGAGGCGGTAAAGAAGATGGTCAACGTCGATGGATCCAAGAGGATCTGGAAGCAGCCGGAAATAAAAGATATTTTTGAAAAGTGCGGAGCGAAGAAGCCGGATAAAGCGACATGGGGCGATGTCCAATATGTCTTTGCAATGTACTATTCGGATGGTTTTCCGAAGGTCTTCAAATGTGAGAACGAGTTGGTGAAAGCTACGTTAATGTATTTGGATGATCCGGATGCTCCCGAAGGAGTAGCCTTTATAAGATGGCTTGCCGTGCAAGATTACCTCGGCGAAAAAATAAACTGGAAGGATCTGACCTGAGATCCAGATCCAGGTCCTTCCGGTGGTGCGGGAGCCATAGTAAAAAATATGATTCCCGCATTCCCGTTTTTCCCGTTTGGAAAAAAAGGAATAAAAATATTATACCGGTCGGCGGGCAATAGAATACCCGTGGCCGGTTTGTTTCACATAACTTTTTTTGGGATATGAATATAGCACATGAATCTAAATCGAATAAAACCCCCTTGTATTTAATAGGAGAGTTGATTGGCGTACCGAATACGGTTATGGACTCAGCATTGCATGAACTGAAAGATAGAATAGACAAAGACCCTAAATATAAAGATGTTAAAAATTGGCTCGAATCTTTACCCAAGATCTGAACCTATTTTTTTTCAATACCGGGCCCGATGCGATTTTAACGTATCGGGTTTTTTATTTTAATTCATATTGTTTTATTTTAAATCTAATTAATTCATGAATGTCGTACTTTTGTTGAAAAAGTATTCTATATGGAAAATAAGGAAGATTACGTTGGTTACGAAGATCAAGAACTGTGTAACCGGTATTACAAAGAGGCTGAAGCCATGAGGCAAAAGCAGGACTGGTCTCGGCTTAGGGCTGTCCCTGCTCCGGCCAAGGGAACGCCATCGCCCGGCTGGGGTCAGCTTGGACGTGGAAATGATGTCCGTGTTAAGTATGTTAGCATCAATTCAGGATTAGGAGGAGATAGGTTATGACTGTAGAAGAATTGGCTAATAAAAGATACGGTGGCGAATTTGTTTTCATGTTTGGTCATCTTGAAGGTAGAACAAGATTCGTTTTTGAATGCTTTGATCCCAGACCTGATCACGAAGGTAAAAACACTTATATGGTTTCCTATTTTGATAAGGGACTTCGTAGAAGAGATGTGGTAGATGTGCCGTGTTATATGAATATTTTGCCAAAATAATGGAAACATTAATCTTAGATGTACCTGTATTTTCCGGTAAGATTATTTCTCCTATCTGGATTAAAGCCGTAAGAGATTTTCAATCCAAATCGAAGACAGAAAGAGACTCGTATTGTTTGATTTGTGGATGTACAGGAGGGTGTAACTTGTGCGATGATATAAGTAAATATAGGATTTCAGAACAATTAAAATATTACAAATAATGGAATTAAAAGATTCAGTCAGGGTAATGACTAAAGAAGAGTTCGAATCAGCAATCAACGAAGATATTAAATTCGTTGAAGGAATTAAGCATTTTTTTTAAACATGATGATGCTACGAGGGTAATGGAACACGTAAAGTCCGTGTTAGAAGCATCAGTGGACTACTGCTATCCGAATCATCCTGAACCTAAAGCAGAACCTGGAGACATGGGAGAGGTTTCTGATGGATACCATACTTTCAATGAATTGTATCGGTACCGCATGTTGTATAACGCTGCCTTCTTTAATCTATTAGCCAGAAATGGACAGGTTGAAGTTTGCAAATCAAGGAGACACAGCGACGGAGAAAAATGCTTCGGTTCTGATGATTGGTTTATTGTGATGGCGATCCTACCTACCGGTCAGGTATCTAATCACTATGAAAGCAAATACTGGGATTTGTTTGATGTTCCTGAAAGAGAAACCGCTTTCGAATACGATGGCCATACACCAAATGAAGCCGCCGACAGACTTAAAAAGTATCTCAAACTGCCTCGTCGTGGCATGACATTCGAACAGGCTTTAGAACGGCTTAAATTAGGTCGTAAGATAAAAAGAATCGATTGGGGTAAAAAGTATATCTGTATGTTTGACGTAAATATATTGATGGTAGATACAGGTCAAAAAGTAGCATCAAATTGGAATCCAACCGAACATGATATTATGTCTAATGACTGGGAGATTGCAGGATGAGTTTGTTTGTTTGTTCAAAATGTGGCTGTATAGATAATACAGCCACATCATGTTACTGGGCTCTTATAAGACCTTGTAAGAATCGTATTTACGATAAGTCGCTAAAGGGATATGAAGGCAAGCCTCTTTGTTCTGAATGTGCCGCTATTGAATATAGTAAGGAGGACGAACTGGTGGTAGTTCCTGGAACGTGGCACGGTAAGTTCAAGAAAGAATGGCCCACTAAAGAAGAAAAGAAACATATTGGTAAAAACGGAATATTAAATTTATAGTCATGTGTAATAAAGAAATAGTAATATGCGCCGCCATCTGGGTGCAGGACGGCAAGAAGCGTCCCCATCAGCTCATCAACATACCATCCGGCACCGTGTTCTGTGGATTGAGACACTGTTCCATAATATCGCAACTTGTGGCATACGGTATAGCCCATAAAAACCGCAGTGTTCAAGGATTTTTGACGAGCAAGAACCGGTTTCTAACAAGAGAGGAGGCATCTGAACTTGTTAAGAGCAATAATCAGGAAATGGTAGTAGATAGGAATGCCGTTAGAGAACAATTGTATTCAGAAGATTTATATTAACTAAAAACAAAATAATATGGGATTTATAATTATTTAACCAACAAAACCACCATGCTTTAGAAGGTGGATGAATCGGTTTGATTAATTTCGAATCAAAATTACAGATAAAAAAAATGATTTCATACAAATACAACATCTATCATTCCAAGAAAACGAAGTATCTTGACAAGATGCTTCGTGAATGTTGTTTTGTATGGAATCATGCGTTAGCTCTACAACGTAGGTATCACAAACTGTTTGGAAAATATATTTCAGTCGGTAAGATGAAGAAACATTTTGCCAAGAGGATTAGGAGAAACTTGCTTCATTCTCAAACAACACAAGAGATACTTGAACGTCTTGATGAATCTTATAATCGTTTCTTTAAGAAGTTAGCTAAACGACCTCCTAAGTTTAAATCACCGGAGAAATTCAACTCTTTTGTTTTCAAACAAGGAGGGTTTACCCTAAATGGTAATTGTCTAACAATTAACAAAGGAAAAAAACGATTTAGATTCTCATACAGTAGAGTCTACGAAGGTAATGTTAAACAAATTAGAATAGTTAGAGAAACCTGTTCCCGTTTTAGTTTGATTATAGTTACAGATCATAATCCTATAAACTCTTACAGAAAGACACATGATGGTGCATCTATAGGATTGGATTTTGGCCTGAAAACTTATTTAACTAAAAGTGATGGTAGCAAAATTGGGTCTCCACTATTCTTCAAACAATATCAAAACAAGATTAGAAAACTAAACAAACGGTTTTCTAATGCAAAGAAAGGATCCAATAATAGGAGAAGGAGACTGTTTGAACTACAACAAGCGTATCGTAAAATAAACGATCTTCGATCGGATTTTCAATGGAAATTAGCTCATGATTTATGCAAACAGTATGATTATATTTTTATTGAAGATCTAAACATTGAAGGAATGAAACGTTTGTGGGGAAAGAAAGTTTCTGATCTCAGTCATTCTTCTTTTATTGACAAACTAATGTATGTTGCTTCAAAGTATGGAGTAACGATACACAAGATTGACAAATGGTATCCTTCTTCCAAAACTTGTGAATGTGGCTGCATTAATAAAGGTCTGTCGTTACGCGACCGCACGTGGGTGTGCCCAGCGTGCGGAGCGATTAACGACCGTGATGTTCTTGCAGCCCGTAATATACTTCGGAAGGGCATTTCCGAATTGGAGAGCAAGAGTAATTCCAACGATAGTAATATCGGGGTTTCTTGCGCTTGTATCCAAGAATCCCATTCGCTTTAGCGATGGGAGTATGTCAAACTGGTAATTGCATAATTCAATTGAGCGAAGATTCAAAGGACTTAAGTAAATCCTTTTTTGACGTATATAATAAAGATGAAATAAAACTGATATACGCAATAAATATCAGTATCTTGAAAGAAATGTTTATCATATGATCACCAAGCAGGACATACAAGCAGCAGCATCGTATATTTTTCGAAGCAGTTTTGTCTCGGAAGACCAGGCAAGGAAAGTAATGGTAAGAGCCGGGAATAGCGCTACCAGAAAGATTATTATGACTTTCAGAGGCAAATTGTTTAAGAAGGCTTTTGATAGGGCAAGTAGAGGAAAGGATATCAACTCTTTTGAAAAACAAGAGAAAGTGGATGGTCTTAACTTTCTCTATAACCCAAATAATGACCGCATGAGAAACGGTCATATTATAATAGACGGAACTGGTCTATTTAAACAAATAATGAAGTCGGGTACGTAAGTTATCTGACTTTTTCATATATTTGCGTTATGGCAAGAGGTTATTATTGGATACCACAAACAGATGAAACGTTAAATGGCAGAAGCTATTACGTGGCTAAGGTAGTAGGAGATATAGTGTTTGATACTAAACGAAAAAGAATAGTGTTTCAAACTACCAGGTATTTCCCAGTAGGCTCCGTATTCCATTTTACTCACAACTGCTTTAAATACGTCATAACCTGCCGGCTCCGTAAGCCGGGGCTGTGGTATGAGGCAAGGAGGGAAGACTGCGGACCTATTGGACCGGATGATGTGGAAAGGTTCGAATCAGGAAGGTTTATTCATAGAAATGGGTACAAATATAATGCGTAAGCGTAACTTGACGATTTACGTCAGATTATAATTATTTTTTCATATGTATATTAAGCCGTCAGACTGGGAAGTTAGACGGCTTTGTTTTTAACATGTGCCTGATTTTTAATTACCTTTGTCACATAACAAAAATGTTTTATCATGGTATCAACGTGTATTATTAAAAGAGATAATAAAAAGAAAGTTGTAGATGAAAAGCTTAATCTAAATATTGATAAATGGATGGAGACTTTAAATCCTTATGAGAAAAAAAGTGCTAGAAAAATTGTAGATATTATTTTAAAAGACGAAAATATGTCTTCAGATAAAACAATTGAATTTATTGAGTATATACAGGATATGTATTCTTTTGAAAGCTTTAAATCTTATGCTGTGGATTTAATAGAGCAAGATGAAACTGATAGTATAAAAATACTAGATTTTATAAAAAAATGGAACATTATTGAAGCAACAGAAATGGCAAAGGTTGCAACTGGTAGAATTAAAACAATAGAACAATTTGAAGAAATGATAAAAAATAATTTATCAGAAACTAAAGCAATTCAACCTTTTTTAGAAGAGTTTCCTTGGATACTTGATCCAAGAATAATTACATTTAAAAGGGAAGTAACATTTGCAACAATGCTTAAAGAAAATTTTCCAGATAGTGGATTAGAAGAGTCAAATAGAAGAATTGACTTTATTTGTCATAAAGCTAATGATGATATTATTATATTAGAATTAAAAAGGCCAGAAATAACAATCTCAGAAAAATATATAGACCAAATTTATGCTTATCAGGCATTTGCTCAAAAAACTTATCCTAATAGTAATATAAAAACATATTTAATAAGTAATAATTATAAGACCAATGAAAAAGTAAAATTAATGATTAAAACTGCATGTCAATCAGGGATGTTTGGAATAAAATCTTATTCTGAAATGATTACTGATGCCAAACAATATCATTATGATTTAATTGAAAAGTATGAAAAATTAAAAGATGAAGAATCACTTTAATGATTCTTCTATTTTTTTAGCAATTTGATCAGCCATAAAAACAGGAACTGCGTTTCCAATTTGTTTAAAGGCACTAGTTCTTGAAGATTCAAAATAGTAATCGTCTGGAAAACTTTGTATTCGTGCGGCTTCCCTTACAGTTATTGACCTACATTGCTTTATATCAGGATGAATATAGTGGTGACCATCTTTTGAAATATGTGCGACCATTGTCTGACAAGGCTTATAATAATCTACGACCTTAAACCTATCACTAAAACACTCTTTATTATTATGTTTTATTAATTTTTCTGGTAATTTATTATATTTTATATTCTTATTTTCTATGCAGATTTTATAAATTTGTTTGTCATTATTATTTACTTTCCTAGCTTGATTATATGTTAATATATTCCAAGTGTTATTTCTTATCTTTAATTTTTTTAAACAATTATTGGTACTTTTTTTATAATTATTATTGACTTCTCCATCAGATAATGAAGGCAAATCTTCAAATAAGTCTTTTATGTTAAAATTTAGATTTGTTTTATTGAATATAGGGTAGTGTAAATTAAGCTCTTTTTTATAACCGATTATTATAACTCTTTTTCTATCTTGTATAACACCAAAATCCTTTGAATTTAATAGTTTATATTCGAATGTATAGCCTAGTTTGTGCATACCATTTTTGATATCTTCAAATACACTACCTTCTTTAGCCGAAAATATTCCTTGTACATTTTCAAATACATAAAAATCAGGATTATATTTTTCAATGAATTTAAGATAATATTTATATAAATAATTTCTTGGATCATTATCCATATCTTTCTTTCTTGATCTACCTGCAATTGAGTATGCTTGACAAGGAGGACCACCTATAATACCTTTTATATGTTTGTCTTTTATTTTTTTATCAATATCATCAAAAATTTCTTCAATTGTTCCTTTATTTATTTCCTTATTAATTACCTTATCTAATATTCTTTTAGGGATTTTATCATATAATTCACTTCTACTTATTTTATTACACAAATATTCATTATAATAATTTAAATTATGTTTTTTACAATAATAATAAGCTTCTCTTGTTTTTAAAGTATATGCAGCATCTTTGTCCATCTCAACATGTGCTACTATATCAAATTTATGTCTTCTAAATCCTTCTGATAATCCGCCAGCCCCAGCAAACAAATCTATTATTTTATTCATACTATCACCTTAACTAAATACCAGGATACCAGGTTTGTTTTAATTTGTCAATGTATTGAGATAATAAAAAAGTAAATTTTATACGTTGTGTATAATTATAATAAAATTATGTTATAATTCATATAGTTGATTACAATATTAAATATGATAAATTTTCTAGTTTATTATAAATGGAGGAGTTATGAATATAGAATTAAAAGCAAAAGAGTTTGCAATAAAAGCGCATAAAGGTCAGGTAAGAAAAAGTGATATAGAAAAACCAATGATAATACATCCAATAAATGTTGGACAAATATTAAAACAATATGGATTTGATGAAAACGTTGTATCCGCAGGGTATTTACATGATGTTGTAGAAGATACATCATATGAAATAGAAGATATAAAAGATAATTTTAATGATGATATTGCTTCATTAGTATATGGCGCGAGTGAACCAGATAAAAGTTTATCTTGGGAAGAAAGAAAAAAACATACAATAGAAGAAACTAAAAAATTAGATTTAAGACATAAGGCAGTAATATGTGCGGATAAAATTAGTAATCTTGAAGATTTAAAAATATTATTTGAAATTAAAGGGAAATATGATTTTTCAGCATTTAAAAGAGGATATGAATCTCAAAAATGGTACTATACTGAAGTTTATAATAGTTTAATATTTAATGAAGATGAAAATAATCCTATGTTCATAAGATTAAAAGAGTTAATAGATGAAATTTTTAATAATAAAGATACCGATGAATATGTAAAAAATATTATATTTAAGGATAATATAGAAGAATATAATAAATTAAGAAAAATACATTATAGAAAAGAAGAAGTATACAAACTAAAAAAAGTTTTATCTGATAATTCTCCATATGTTATTGAATTTACTGGAACACCAAGAACAGGTAAAACAAGTTTAATTAATAATTTAAAAGATTTTTTCAAAAAGAAAGGTTTTGTAGTAGAGGTATTAGAAGAATTTACTACATCTGAAAAATACAAAAAGGAAATATATCCAACTTTAAAAGACAAATATAAAAATGTAGTTAATACAGAAATTCCAAAATATGTATTAAAACAATTAGAAGAATCAATTGAGAGAAAACCAGACATTATTATAATTGATAGATCTTTATTTGATAGACTAATTTGGGTTGATAGATTATATTTAAAAAATGGAATGAGTGAAAATGAATATAGTGAATATAAAAAGTTATATATACCTTTAATTAAAAATAAAATTGATATTGTTATTTCAACATATGCGGATAGTCTAACATCATTAAAACGTGATTACAATGCAAATTTATCACTTGAAAAAAGATCATTTCTTAATGAGACAAATTTAAATGAATATAATGAATCATTATTAAATATGAAAAAGTTATCTGAAGAAGGAAACATAAACTTTAACTTATTTGATACAACAAATAAAAATCAAAGAGAGATATCTTTTGAAGTTGTAGATTGTTTATTAAAAGATATGAGACAAAATTTACTAAATAAGGCTTATAAAGAGTTTGATTTTAAATAAAATAAGTAAAAATGCGATACACAAGTATGCGTTGAACTAAATAATTAATTATACAATAATATTTTAACTGTTAAAAATTATAAAATTATAGTTAATAACAAACTCAAAATACTAAAATATGCATTTAATATAATAGAAATATATATTAAGGATGGTGATGCATATGGAAGAAAAATTTGAATTAGAAGTTTTAACTAGGCTCGCTGTTATTGAAAGTAAAATAGATGATTACAAACTTATAAAAGAAAAGTCAAATGAAGCATACAACTTAGCAAATAGAAACTTAGAAACTATTAACAAAATTGAAGACAGAAATAAATGGTTATGGAGGACATCAGTAGGAGCTTTAATAACAGGTTTGATAGGAATACTTATATTATTTATCAAATTAGGACTCGGAATTAATTAATATATATAAAAAGGTCTAGAAAAACCTAGACTTTTTTGTTATAATATTATTGGATTGCCCAATAGCCAAGTGGTAAGGCGGTAGACTCTGAATCTATTATGCGTTAGTTCGAATCTAACTTGGGCAGCCATGGCCTGTTGGTGAAGTGGCTTAACACACTGCCCTCTCACGGCAGCATTCATGGGTTCGAATCCCATACAGGTCACCAAATTTTGTATATAGATTTAACATAACAAGAAGTGCTTTTAAAATATAAAAGCACTTTATTAATAGAAAAGAGGGTAAATTTATGAAAGGTAAAATCAAATATATTGTATTTAGCATTTTAGTAATTTTACTTATTTGTCTTATATATATTATAGAAAGTGGAAAAATAATTCCATTTGATGATGCAGTATACAGTTTAATTGCGGGAAACATAACAGAAGAAAAAACAAGGTTTTTCCAGTTTATATCTAATATGGCATGTACACAATGTATAGTTCTTTTATGTTTAGCATCCTTAATATTTATAAAAAATATAAAAACGGGTATATTAATTTCTGTAAACTCTATAAATAGTGTGATTATAAACTCGGTATTTAAAAGAATAATAAGAAGAGAAAGACCAATAGTACTTCACTTAATAGAACAAACAGGATTTAGTTTCCCAAGTGGACACGCAATGGCCGCAATGAGTTTTTACGGATTTTTAATTTATTTAATCGCAAAATCAAAATTTAATACATATACAAAAGTAATATACATATTTTTATTATCTACCATAATCCTTTTAGTAGGTATAAGTAGAATTTATCTTGGAGTGCATTATGCGAGTGATATAATTGGTGGATATTTAACATCAATTATCTATATGTTTATTTATATTTTTGCTGTGGATAAAATAAAGAAGAAAATCAAAACTGTCTAAAACTGTAAAAAACTTCCTAAATATGGGAAGTTTTTCCTTTTATGTGTTATACTAATAACAAAAGGATGTGTTTATATGCTTAGAAAAAATAACAAAAAAGATACTTTAGATATAGAAAAAGTAAACGAAGGTGTTGTTTTACTTAATAAGATGCTTAAAATAATGTTTGTAGCACTTATTGTAGCAGCAGTTATGCTTGTAACATATATATTTAAAGAATGGAAAATATTTAAATTTATTGGAGTACTTTTAAATACATTATCTCCATTATTTATAGGTATAATAATCGCTTGGTTATTTAATCCAATTGTAACATTCTTAACAAAGCATAAAATGAATAGAGTAGTCGCAACTATTATTGTTTATACAGTATTCATTGCGTTACTTATAGTATTATGTGTATTTAGCGTTCCAACTTTAACAAAACAAATAAATGATTTTATAGGCATGGTTCCAAGTTTAACAACAAAATTAAGTTCATTTATAGACAAAATATTTGAAATATTTGAACCAGTACTTGATAGTAATGCAGCAGATATAAAGGCAAGTTTATTTAGTACAATTGTTGATTTAGGAAAACAAATAACTGTTGGATTACCATCAAAAGTAATTACAATTGCAACTTCATTTGTATCAGGTCTTGGAACATTTGTAATTGGATTATTTATTGGACTTTATATGCTTTTTGATTTTGATAATGTTAGTAAAGTATTTTTAAGCATATTACCAGTAAAAGCAAGAGAAGATACTGGTAACTTAATGAATATTGCTAATAAAACGTTATTTAACTATATTCAAGGAATATTAATGACAATGACTTTAATTTTTATAGAAAATTCAATTGGTTTTTCAATCGCAGGATTAAAAGCATCAATTCTTTTTGCATTCTTCTGTGGTATTACAAATGCTATTCCATATGTTGGACCATGGATTGGTGGTATTCCAGCTGCTATAGTAGGTTTTACACAAGGAGTGCCAACAGGTATATTTGTAATAATAAGTATTTTAGTATCACAAATGCTTGATAATGTAATATTTACACCACTTATACAAAGTAAAGGGTTAAAGTTACATCCAGTAACAGTTATTATTGCTCTTCTTGTATTTGGAAAATTCTTTGGAATTATTGGTATGATAATTGCAGCTCCATGTGTTGCGATTATTAAAACAATATTTATGTATTTTAACGATAAATATGAATTAATTAAATTAAATGAGGAAATAGAAGAAGAAGTGGAGAAAAAAACAAGTGAGTAGAAAAGAAAAAGTAATAGAAGTATTAAAAGTTTTAGGTTATGGTCTTTTAGTATATTACTTTATTCCATTTTTTGCGTATGGATTTAACCAGTCAGGCGCAAATATTTATGCAAAAATATGTGTACTTTTAGTAAACAATATATATGCATTAATCGCAGGAATGATTATTACTAAAAAATGCGGTTTTAAATGGTACTATTCATTTTTAGTAGCGTTTATATATGTTCCATCAGCATTATTTTATTACAATAATGATACAGTAATATATTCGGTACTTTATATAATAATGTATATAGTAGGAACTTTAATACAATTAAATATAAGAAAAAAATAAAACTTCAATTTATATTGGAGTTTTATTTTTGAAAATATTGATAAAAATTTATGAGAATAATGAGAAAATTAAAAAATAGGTATTGAATTCAATACCTACTTTTTATATTTAATTTTTTTTGATACTAATTGTGATTTTAAAAATAAAACTATTTTAGTTGATTTTTTCTATATTCTAGTGCTTTTACCAGTCTACGATGTAATTGTTGTTCTAATAGATTATTATTTTTAGTGAGAGTTCTGTTAAAACATAATTCTTGTGATCTATCATTATATAAACCAGAAACTATTTCAGTTAGTTGCCAATCATATTTGTTAATAATTGGTTTAAACATTTCTAATTTGTAATCTGCTAATGTTATAAGTGGTTTAGTTGTACCTAACCATTTCATTGAATCTTCAACGATTGCTGTTCCTATTCCCAGACCTCTACATTTATCTGAAACATATAAAGTACATATTTTTTGTTCTTCCTCATCTTTCTTTAAACAAGCCATTGAAATAATTTCTTCTTGATTTTCTGGATTTCTAACAAATAAAATATTTCTTTTTTCACCGGCGATTGCAGGTAGTTGTTTAGTAAAATACCATTCCTTATATTTGGGATAATCTTTGCAAATAAAATCTGTAATCATATAAATTTTTGTTGCTAGCATTATAAAATCTTCATTACTGATAGTTTTCAAATAATCTTTTAAACTTTCTATTTTTATCATATAGTTCCTCTCCTCAAAATTAGGATATACTATATCATTTTTTGCTAAATTTGTCAATTTATGTTATAATCTTGTTAATCCTTTTTATGTTATAATCTTGTTAATCCTTTTTTAAAATGTTACATAGAAATTTTTTAGAAATGTTACATTATATTATATAATATGCATCTGAAAGGATGTGTTTTATTTTGAAAAAAGATAAGCAAAAAGCTTTAGAATTAGTAAAGCAAAAAATCAATGGTGAAATTAAAATCACTTATAATGAAATATCTAAACAAACTGGATATTCAAGAATGCAACTTAGTAGATTATCACAAGAAGTAGAAAAAAAGGATATTGATGACCTGCTCATTCATGGACTTACAGGTAAGAATTCTAATAATTCAGTTCCCGACAAAGAGATTGAATATATTAAAGAATTCAAAAATCAATATCCGAATATTAGTATATCACAATTTAGAGATATTTATCATGAAGATGTTATTTGGAATAAAGAAAAAGAAGATGATGTTAAAAAATATAATTTAAAAGTAAGAAGTAAATCTTTCTTTCAACAATTATATAAAAAAGAAGGATGGAAATCTCCTATTAAACATAAATGTTTTAATAATGATAAAACTATTCATCCTCTTAGAAATCCATCTCCTAGAACTGGTATGCTTATTATGACAGATGGTACTCCTCATGATTGGTTCCAAAATGGTAATACTGCTTCTTTACATATGACTTTAGATGATGCTACTGATAAAATTTTATCTGGGTATTTTATGCCTACAGAATGCCAATTAGGCTATTGCCATGCTTTTAAATTAATGTTGGAAAAAAATGGTATTCCACAAGCAATTTATTCAGATAGAACAACGATTTTATGGGACCCTAAAGATGGTGAATTAACTCAAGTGGGTAGAATGTTAGATGAATTAGGTATCGAACTTATATATGCAAATACTGCTGAAGCTAAAGGTAAAATTGAAAATAAAAATAAAGTAGTTCAAAATAGATTGTTAAACGATATCATAAGATTTAAAATCAAAACTTATGATGAATTAAATAAATGGTTTAATGATTATTATATTGATTACTTAAATAAAAAATTTTCATATTCACCCAAAGAAAAAGAATCAGAATTTATACCATTGGGTAATACTGATTTAACTAAAATAATGTGTATTAAAGGTAATAGGACTATTCTTAATGGTAATATGATTTCTATCAATAACGAATATTATATTCCTATAGATAATGATGGTAATGATTTTATATTTTATAAATGAACAATTGTTGAAGTATGGAAAGATGTATTTAACGGAAATGTTAGAATATTTAAAAACGATAAAATATATAATACCAGAAAAATTAATGGTCATAGAATTGATATGGAAAAGAAAAAACAAAAAAGAATTGATGATCAAAAACAATTAGAAATATTAATTAGAGAACGAGATGAAAGATTAAAAGCAAGGGCGAAACGAAGTTGAGTTCATCTTGACCCTTGCTTTTTAGATTTCATAAATTACAATTTTTATTCAAACAAAGTTCACCTTTGTTTGTTATCTACTAAATAATTAAAAATGTAACATTTCTAAAAAATCTTAACATTTATGTTATAATCTATTTATCAGGAGGGGATAAGATGGATAAAAGTCGTAGAGACAGAATTGCTATTATCTCAATAATGACTTATTATGCTAGGCAAATATTTGATGAAACTAAATTATATGAATTTAGAAAATCACCTTTAAAAAATGAATTACTAAATAAAAAAATCTATGTTTATTCAGCAAAAGAGGATAAGGCTATTATAGGATATTTTAAAGTAAGTGATATTTTAAATGGGAATACTGATGAAATTTTAAGAGCTACTGGTTATGACAAAAGAAAAGATGGCCACGAAATTGTTGATTATTATGGAAAGAACAATCCAAACTGTTTCGCATTACACTTATATGATGTAACAGAATTTGAAGAGTATTTATCATTAAGAGATATAAGGAGTATTTCAAAAAATGCTGATATGCCACAATATATAAAATTCATTTATGATAACGATCCACTATACGAAGTTATTAAACAATGGGACGAAGCATTTAGTTTAGATGGAAATTTATGTGATAATCCTGCAAAAGCAAAGCAAATGATATTGCAAAAAGCAAGAATGAAAGGGAAAAATTAATATGGCAAGTTTTATGATACATTTAGCAGCAGCAAATGAGTATTTAAAGAATCATGATATTGATAATAAAGAGGATTTTATACTAGGAGTTTTAGCTGTTGATTTAGCACAGGATAGAATAAAAAGTCACTATACTAAATATACTGACAAAACAGATCTATTAAAATTTTTATCTGGCAAAGTTTCTCTAGAAGATTATTTGCATGAAAATAACGTAGATACTGATTATGATAAAGGCATATTCTTTCATTTAATTACAGATTACGAGTTTTATACTAATTTTCTTAATAAAGAAAAAATTGAAAGACTTGATTATACTACATTTAAAGAATATATTTACCATGATTATGAATCTGTTAACAATCATGTCAAAAGCAAATATGGTGTTATACTACCAGAAAAAATAAAAAAATATGACATTTCAAATGGTGATGATAATTGCTATTTAATTGATAGAAATGAGTTGGATATTTTTATAACAAGTTTGGGATGTATTAGTTTAGATGATTATATGAATACAAAAGTAGAAAGGAAGAATCTCATATGATACATGAAATGAAATTGCAACCTGAGTATTACAATTTTATACTTAATGGTACTAAAAGAATAGAAATCAGACTATTTGATGAAAAAAGACAACAAATTAAAATAGGAGATACAATCAAATTTTTAAAGGAACCTGAATTAAATGAATCTTTTGAAGCAAAAGTGGTTGGATTATTAAGATACAACAGTTTCGAAGATATGTTTAACGATTTTGATATTTCTATTTTATCAGATAAATCAATGACTAAAAATGAGTTAATAGCTGTTCTTGAAGAGTTTTATACAAAAGAAAAACAAGAACAATATGGTGTTTTAGGAATAAGAATTGAATTAATGTAATTTTTATACGGCGTATACAACTAAATTAAAAGTTACCTTTTATAAAATAAAAAGTTATTCATCCTAAAATTTAATGAAAATAAATCTTCAATTTATATTGGAGTTTTATTTTGAAAAAAAATATCATATGATTTACTAGGGTGAAGACTATGATAGTAATTGATCCATCAAAAGGTGGAAGAGAAAGTGGAGTAACAGGTAACGGAATAGTTGAAAAAGACTATAACCTTCTTATAAGTGAGTATATATTTAACAGGTTAAAAAGTTTAGGTGCTGATGTAAAAATAATTAGAACAACAGATGAATATATAAGTGAAGATGATAGAGCAAATAAAATATTAAATGCATATGGTAATAATTCTAAAGTAGTTGCGCTATCAAATATGCTTGGAAATACCGGAAGTGGAGCAGAAATAATATATGCGCTTAGAAATAATAGTAATCTTGCTTCAGCACTTGCAGAAAATTTAGATGATGCAGGTTTAACAGTAAGCAAGTACTATCAAAGAAGAAGTGAAAATGATACAAGTAAAGACTATTATAATATTCAAAAAGATACAGGTTTAATTGAAACAATTGTTGTAAACTATGGAAATATAAATAATATAAATGAAGCTACAAATATTAAAAATGAATGGGAAGATTATGCTGAAGCAGTAGTCAAATCACTTGCAAATTATACAAATGTTCCATATTACAAAGAAGGAGAATCACAAGAAATATACACAGTAAAAAAGGGAGATAGTTTATGGAAAATAGCAAATAAATATAATACTACTGTGGAAAAATTAAAAAGTGCAAATAACTTAAAAACAAATACATTAAGCGTTGGACAAAAACTTGTAATTCCAAGTATAAGTGTAAGTCCAGAAGTAAGTGATACATATATTGTTCAAAAAGGAGATAGTCTTTGGAGTATAGCAAACAAATTTAATATGACAGTATCAGAATTAAAAAATTTAAATAATTTAACAAATAATTTATTAAGTATAGGTCAAGTTTTAAAAATAAAAGATTCATCTAATAATGGAAAAACAACTTATACTGTGCAAAAAGGGGATAGCCTTTGGGTAATCGCAAACAAATATGGTATAACTACAGAAGAATTAAAAAGTTATAATAATTTAACAAGTAATTTATTAAGTATAGGTCAGGTACTAAAGATTCCACAAGGAAAAACAAGTACTGAAAACATATATACAGTAAAAAAAGGAGATAGTTTATGGACTATTGCAAATAGGTATAATACTACAGTTGAAAAAATAAAAGTTTTAAATAATTTAACAAGCAATTTATTAAGTATAGGTCAGCATTTAAAAATTCCAAATTAAAATCTTTAATTTTAATATAAAGTATGGTACAATGTACTTGGTGATAGAATGAAGATTATAAAAATAAGTGCTTTATGGTGTCCAGCATGTCTTATTACAAATAAAGCAATTGATAAAATTAAAGAAGAACAAAATATTGAAGTAGAAAATTTAGACTATGATTTTGATGAAGAAGAAGTAAAAAAATATAATGTGGGAACAACACTTCCAGTACTTATTTTTATGAATCAAGATAAAGAATTATTCAGATTAATAGGCGAAAAAAATTACGAAGAAATAATGAAAGCAGTAGGTGATGTAAAATGAAAAAAATATTAAAGTTTTTAATCGTATTTGCAATTCTTTTATTATTGCCAGTAAGTGCAAAAGCAAATGAAAAGGTAATAAATATTCATTTATTCTATGGAAATGGATGCCCTCATTGTGCCGCAGAAGAAGAATTTTTAAGTGATTATTTAAAAGATAGAACAGATGTTAAATTATATAAATATGAAATTTGGTATGATTCACATAATCAAGAACTATTATCAAAAGTTCAAAAAGAAATGGGAACAACAAATAAAAATGGTGTACCATTTACTGTAATTGGTAAAAAAACAATAGTAGGATATGCAGATGGAGTAACAGATGAACAAATAAAAGATGCGATTAACTATTATTTAAATAATGATTATAGAGATTATGCTGGTGAAATAACAGGAAAAGTTAAAAAAACTGAAGTAAAAGAAGATACAATAAAAGATGAAAGTAAAACAGAAGATAAAAAAGAAAATAAAATGGAAAAAGCAGATGATACTAAAGATTCTGATCAAACAGATGAAAATGTTACAGTTCCAGTACTTGGGAAAATAAATGCTAAAAAAGTATCGCTTCCAATACTTGCTGTAGTACTAGGTTTAGTTGATGGATTTAATCCATGTGCAATGTGGATATTAATTTTCTTAATTACAATGTTATTTAATATGAAAGATAGAAAAAAGATGTGGATACTTGGTTTAACATTTATTTTAACATCAGGAATTGTATATTTAATGTTTATGCTTGCTTGGCTAAATTTAGCAACATTTATAAGTAAAATTGCATTTATAAGATTATTAATCGCAGTAATTGCACTTGTTGTTGGATTAATTAATGTATATAAATATATTGATTCATTAAAGAAAAAAGATGAAGGCTGCGATGTAGTAGATAAAAAAGATAGAAAGAAAATAATGGAAAAAATAATTTCTATAACTCATGAAAAGAAATTTATAATTGCGCTTCTTGGAATTATGGTTTTAGCAGCATCAGTTAATATTATTGAACTTATGTGTTCAATAGGTATTCCACTTTTATTTACACAAATACTTGCGATGAATAATTTAAGTACATTTAGTTATATGATATACATGTTTATATATATATTCTTCTTCTTAATAGATGATATAGTTATATTCGTTATATCAATGGTAACACTTAAAGTAACTGGTTTATCAACTAAATATACAAAATATTCACATTTAGTAGGTGGAATAATTATGCTTATAATTGGTTTATTGTTAATTATAAAACCAGAATTATTAATGTTTAATTTTTAAAAGACTATTAGTCTTTTTTTTTATTATTCGAATATATTTTATTGAAAGGGTATATGTATGGATAATAAAATAAAAATTGGTATTCCAAGAGGACTTTATTATTACAAATATAATATATTATGGAAAGAATTTTTTAAAGAATTAGGTTGTGACATAATAGTAAGTCCAGAAACAAATTTTGAAATACTTGAAAATGGTAAAAAATATTCAGCAAGTGAAATGTGTTTATCACTAAAAATTTATATTGGACATGTCTTTTATTTAAAAGATAAAGTAGATTATGTTTTAGTGCCAAGAATTGTATGTGAAAAAATAAATTTAGAATCATGTACAAATTTTATTGCGCTATACGATATTATAAATAATACATTTGATGTAAATATTTTAAATTATAATGTTGATGAAAGAAAAAGAAAAACTGAAGAATCAGCATTTATCAAAATGGGTGAAAAATTAGGATTTGGGAAAAATTTTATAGAATCAGCATACCATAAAGCAAAAAAAGAAGAATATAAACAAAATAAAATAAATTATTTAGTTCAGAATAAAAAATTAGAAAGAAATAAAACTAAAATATTACTTGTATCACATTACTATAATACTTTTGATAATTTAATAGGAAAAGAAATGACAAAAATACTTAATGATTTAGATTGTGAAGTTATATACGCATGTGTAGGTAATCCTGATAATGATAAGGATTTATACAAAAAAATAACAAAAACGTTAAGATGGCTTAATAATCAAGAACTTTTAAATTCAGTTATAGAATATGAATCACAAGTAAATGGAATAATTCTTCTTTCATCATTCCCTTGTGGACCAGATTCCTTAGTAAATGAAATGGTTACAAGAAACATAAATATTCCATCTCTTACAATTTTAGCAGATGGCCCAATTAATAATGAAGGTACAAATACAAGAATAGAAAGTTTTGTAGATATAATTAAGGGGGAAAAATATGAATAATAAAGTAGTTAGTTTTCCTCATCTTTCAAATTATGATGTTCCAATTAAATATCTAATAGAAAAATTAACAGATGCAAAAGTAATTCCATCTCCATCTATTACTAAAAAAACAATAGAATTAGGTTCAAAATATAGTCCAGATTATGTTTGTATGCCTTTTAAATATACTTTAGGTAATTATATAGAATCGTTAGATAATGGCGCAAATATTTTGATTCAAGCAGGTGGTGGATGTAGATTTGGTTATTATTTTGAACTACAAAAGAAAATACTTGAAGATTTAGGTTATAAATTTGAATTTTATTCGTTATCAGATAATGATGTAAATGGCATTGGTAGTATGTATAATATGCTTAGAAAAATAAATCCAAACCTAAAAAAAATAAAATATTTATATTATCTAGTGCTAACATTTTTAAT
>ENA-ORMX01000273-ORMX01000273.1-human-gut-metagenome-genome-assembly--contig:-NODE-273-length-39167-cov-5.743634_pt1 | contig 39167 bp, 40 predicted proteins | sample MGYA00242108_ERZ509007 | MGnify/ENA primary metagenome ERZ509007 (study PRJEB26280, sample SAMEA2338745) | human gut metagenome | biome: human gut; feature: human-associated habitat; material: faeces...
TTTTTTTCTTGAAATTATAATTAAAAATGATGAATACTAATGCTGTTATACCTAATATAAATGGTTCGTATTTATACATCGTAAGCATTGCTACATAATATTTATTAACTAAGCTTGCAAATATGAAAAGAATAGGTACTATTAAATTTATTATTTTTTTATTAGGTAAACAATTTTTTATACTATTTGTTAAATATAATAAGCTTATTATAATATTGAATAGCCATATGAATGAAATTAAGTTTTCTAAGTTTTGAATAAAACCTCCGATTGATATTTTTTTTAATAAAACATATTCGGGATATCTTACTACTTCTACAAGTGGATATGAAAATATTCCATAAATCATAACACAATCAATAATTAAAAATATTGTTGCTAGTGTATAAGTTTTTAAAATACTTACATCTTTTCTTTGATTTTCTTTAGTCATAAGTACAATTGATGTTGATAATATTGTATAGTTTAAACCAGACGTTAAAATATTCATTGGTTTAGTATGTGTATAAACAAAGTTTGTGATATCAAAATATGGAAGTAAACAAAATAAAGCAAAAAGATAAATGCATATATTTACAACTATCATGATATTACTTACACGATATAAGACGATTTCCTTTTTATTTAATACATAGAGCATCAAAAGCAAAAGAGGGATGCTTATCATTGATTTACTCATTAAATTTAAATACATAGTTGATGCCATATTAATTAGAATTACTAAAGCATATACGGATATTATTGAATAAAGTATGATATTAAAAATATTGTTTTTTTTCTTGATATCTAGAAAATATAAAAGTATCATTCCTAAAATATAACCTATTAAAATAGAAAATAGAAATTTTTCTTTGGAAGAAATCAGTATCTTAGAAAAACCTATTGCTAGAAATAAACCTTGCATATTGAAAAAGTTTAAAATGTTCCATTCTTTTTTCATTTTATTAGAAGTCCTTTCTTATTAATATGAGTATTTACTTCAATATCAAAATCATAATCATAGAAATGTTTGTCCATATTATGAAATTTGTTTAATAACATATTGTTTATTCCTAAAACATCTACTTGATAGGTTTTTAATTTATCTATTAATTCATAAATATTATTTTCTATTTCTTTATTATATCTTTTCTGTATTTTTTTTACGTCTTTTATATTATTTGCTTCTTCGCCAGTTGTAATTTGCCTTACTGTTGTTTCTAAATCTAAACTTATTTTTATTTTTTCTTTTATATCAATTTTCTTATCAATTTTATTTACACTTAATTCAATGTAATCATCTTTACCATTTTTTATATAAAGTTCTTCATAGCCAAAAAGCAACTTTAAAGTATTAAGTTCATTATTATTTAGAGTTGTAACCATTTTATTACCTTTATATAGATTTAATTTACTGACTTTTAGGTCTTCATCTAATATTGGTAATACAAAGTCAGTGTTTTTATCTTTTAGTTTTTTTATTGTATCAAAGAAGTTATCTTTATAAACTCTTTCTAAAATGTTTTTTAATGTTTCTCCCATATTTTTATCTTGATCATATATATCTGTTTTTTCAGTAATACAAAGATAGAATGTATTGTTGGTTTCAGGACTTCTTAAAAAATAATCTAATGTAGTTTCAATTGGTACATTGTTTGTTAAAATAAGAGCATTTAAATGAGCATAATAAAGATATTTGTTTGAACCAATTAAAGTGTTATTTAAAGCATTTGTTAAAGAATTTCCAATTCCAGAGTAGGTCTTAAATTCTTCTTCATCAATAACTTCAATTGTTGTATAAAAAAGATTGTCTTTATAGTCTACTAATATAGAGGAAACAATTCCAAGATCATTTAGTTCATGATAATTTGCACATCCTGTTAAAAAAAATATACTTAGAATTAAAATAATTAGTTTTTTCATGGTGCCTCCTTATATCTATTTTTGCTTAATAACTTGCTTCGTTTCTTTGTTTTCATTTTAAATAAGGTTTGTTTTATATAAGTAAGATCAAATGGTGATAGGGGATAAAAATAAGGTTTATTAAACACTTCTTGACTAGTTAATGAAGTAATTAATGCAATAAAACAAATACCTATTCCAAAAAGACCATATATAGCTGCGACAAATAAGAATAAAAATCTCCAATGTCTTATAGAATTTATTATTTCAAGATCAGTAAATATTAAACTTGAAATAAAAGTTATAGCAACAATAATAATCATTATAGGTGAAACAATACCTGCAGATACAGCTGCTTCGCCTAAAACAAGAGCTCCTAAAATAGAAGTGGCAGAACCATAACTTGATGGAAAACGAATATCACTTTCTCTTAAAATTTCACATATGATAAGTGTGATAAAACATTCAATTACAGCTGGAAATGGAACCTTACTGCGTTGCTCTTGAAAATTGATAAGTATGGTTGTTGGTATAGTTTCTTGATTGTATGTTGTTATAGCGACATATATAGCTGGTGTTAAGATAGCTAAAAAGAAACAAAGAAAACGTAATATTTTTAAAAAGTTAATATTTATGGCTTTTTCATAATGATCAGCAATTGGATTTATAAAATCGGCTAAAAATGAAGGCAAAATTAAAGCATTGGAAGAGTTATCAAGAATAACAACTATTTTTCCTTCTAATAAAGATGCGGCAACAACATCAGGTCTTTCAGTTACTTTAAAAGCGGGAAAGGCGTTTTTTGTTTTATCACCTAAATATTTTTTTAACTGAGTTACATCATTGACTCCATCTCGATCAATGGCTTCTAATTTTTCAATAACGTCATTGTATATCTTTTCTTCAGCAATTGTTTCTATATAAAGAACACTTGCGGTATTTTTTGTATATCTTCCGATAAAGATATCTTTATTTTTTAAATGTTTAGATTTTATTCGACGTTTGATTAAACCTAAGTTAACTTGATAATTTTCAACAAAAGCTTCTTTTGGACCATATATTGTACTTTCAGTAGTTGGAGTATCGATTGAACGTGCTAAGTTTCCTCTTGTTTCTACGGCAATTACTTGATGTCTATTGATAATAATGGTAAATCCTGATTCCAAATAAAGGGATAAAGTATCATAGTCAGGGACATCTTTTATATTAGGACTTGGAATTAATTCTTTTATATCTCTAGGTATATGACTTTTAGGTATAATTTTTAAAATATAATCGTTTATTTTATTTTGATCAATAATAGATTCAAGATAGATAATATAGATATTTTTTATTTTTTTGATATTTAAATCAGTCACGTTTTTATAATCTTCATTTATCTTTTTTATATAGTCCATAATATCACCGTTAAATAGTTTAACCAAAAGTTAAAAATATATGTTCTTTTGTTAATAAATAATATATAATATTTTCTTAAGGAGTTTTTTCTATGAAATTATATTTTGAAGTACTTCGTGCTGTAGTGAAAAAAATAGTATTAAGAAAATCAAATGGAGAAGTGATTCGCGATTTTGCAACTAATATGGGTGTTGTTTATATAAAGCTTGCTCAAATGTTAGCAACACATGAATTTCAAAATTATTTTAGTGAAAGTGATAGAGTTGCTTTATCGAGTATATGTGACGATATTGAACCTGTTGAATTTAAAATTGTTGAAGATACTTTGATAAGTACTTATGGGGAAAATTATCGTGATTTATTTTTGTCTATTGACGAAACACCAATTGGATCAGCTTCAATCTCTCAAGTATATAAAGCTAAACTTAAAAACGGAAAAGATGTTGTTATAAAGGTTAAAAGAAAAGATGTTGAAAAAAATATTGTAAAAGACGTTGAAAAGTTAAAAAAACTTATGCATAGATTTGGAAAGTTTATCAATTTTAAAAATTTCTTTGGAGGAGAACATGCCTTAAATTTATATTTAAAATGGATAAGTGAAGAAACAAATTTTGATAATGAAATAAATAATATAAAAATGTATGGTGAATTTTCAAAAAAAGTAAATGGAAGTGTAGCTAATACAATTAAGATATGTGTACCAAAAGTATATGAAGAATTATCATCAAGTGATGTTATTGTAATGGATTATATTCCTCATAAAACTATCAATCAGCTTCCTTTAACAGAAGAAAATAAAGAATTAATAAAAACGGCTATAAATAGTTATTTGAAACTAAGTTTTAATTCTCTTTTAGAAGATGATAATGTAATTTTTCATGGAGATCCTCATAGTGGAAATCTATGTGTTGATAGTTTTGGTAATATTTATTTTTTAGATATGGGATTGTTGTTTTCTTTAGGCAAAGAAGAAATTGAATTTTGTAAAGAATTTTTCTTTGCAGCTTATACAAGAGATTTTGAAAAAATATTTTCTATAATAACACGTTATGGTACATTAAGCGAAAAGCAAAAGGAAAGGTTAAAAGATGAAGTTAAAACTTACTGTGATAACTTACGTGGTAGAGAAGTAACTAATTATTTTATGGATATGGTTATGATATTTACTAAATACGAACTAGATCCACCTGAATTCTTGTTTGATATGGCGAAATCTTTTGTTTGTTTAAATGGAGTAGGTAAATTTACTCAAAACTATGTAAGCTGTGATGCATTATTGAAAGAAATCATTTTAGAATATGTTATTAAAAGTCAAATAAAAGTAACGGCAAAAGCATCTTTAGATTCCATAAAAATATTTCCCGAAGCTTTATTGAATCTAAAAAATTATGGTTTGTCAGGTTTGGTGGCTCAGATAGAAAACGATGAAGAACTAAGAAGTGATATAATCACTCTTATTGATATATCGGAAACAAATATTAATATATTAAAGAAAACAATTAAAGATTATCTTGGAAAGAAATAACTTTTGTTTACAAAAAAGTAATTTTTCTTTATAATTGATGTAGGTGATAAATGTGAAAAAACTATTTGATAATAAAGTAGTACAAATTGGTGTGACTGCTTTTTTAGTAATTGCTGCGGGAATATTATTTTCTTTTATAATTTATAATATTGGAGTTATATTTGGCTTTATTAAAAATATTTTAAATATAATGATGCCTTTGATATATGGTTTAGTGCTTGCTTATATAATGCATCCAATAGTTAATTTATTTGAAAATAAAGTGTTTAATAAAATTGAAAAAGAAAAGACTAAGAGAAATTTAAGTATTCTATGTACATTTGTTATTATTATTGGTTTATTAGTTGCTTTAATAAGTATCATTATTCCTCAATTATTAACGAGTATTCAATCTCTTTTAGTTAATGTTCCGGATTATTTAAAAGATTTAGAGAGTGCAATAACTGGATGGCTTTCAAATAATAAAGAATTGTCTGCTGATATTTTAGAAAAGTATAATGAAATTTCTAAATCTTTAATGAATGCAATAAATACAGTTATATCTCCATTAACTCAATCGGCTTTAGATAAAGTTAGAAGTGGGGTATTTGGCTTCTTAACATTTATATTTAACTTTGCAATTGGTGGAGTATTTGCTGTTTATATCTTAGCTAATACTAAAAACTTTGGAGCAGGAATTAGAAAAACTTTATATTCTTTCTTTGATATAAAACATGTTGATGCCTTTATTGATGAAGTAAAACATGTTAATCATGTATTCTGTCAATTCATGATTGGCAAGATATGTGATTCATTTGGATTTGTATTTACTTGTACACTTTTATTCTTGCTTATTTGTAAATATCCATATGCACTTTTAATAGCTACTTTAGTGGGTTTAACTGATTTAATTCCTTATTTTGGACCATATATTGGAACTATACCATCAGCTTTGCTTATTTGTATGATTTCTCCAGTTAAAGCAATCACTTTTGTTTTATTCATTGTTGTACTGCAACAAATTGATGGAAATTTTGTAACGCCTGCTATTCAAAGACAAGCAACTGGACTTCCATCATTTTGGGTATTATTTGCAATTACTTTATTTGGAGGATTATTTGGCCTTGTTGGTTTATTAATCGCAGTTCCATGTTTTACGATTATATATGAACTTGTAATTGATTTAGTAAATCAAAGACTTAAGAATAAAAAGTTACCAGTAGAAACAGAAGCTTATACGCTTGATAAAATCGTTAAACCAAGTAAAAAGCAAAAAGATTAAAAGTAAAAAAAAGAGTATTCGTTGAACTTGTATGAATACTTTTTTTATGGTAAAATGTATTTAGCAAGAAAGACTTGCATACAATAAAAAGAGGAACATTTAATATTCGCATGTTGAGTGTTGCCTAGTAATATTTTAGCAATCACCTAAATCATTGCTGAGTTAGGTGATTTTTTTTATTTCTATATTAGTACTATGTATAACAAAGATACTAATAGGAAGATAATAATGATTAAAGATAAGATTAAAAAGTCTTTCTTGCTCATAATATCGCCTCCCTTCTTTTGAAGTTTGGCAAATCACCCAACTATTAAATGTTCCTATAAATAAAATATCAAACATTTGTTTTATATGCAATAGCTAATTGTTTTTTTATTTATTGATATATACTTTTTTTTACAAAGTTAATATTAAATGAGAACTCAATAGAAAATGAGTTCTATTTTTATATAGAATTATAATTTTATAAATAAGGGCGTTTATATTTAAATTTTAAAACTGATATAGTTAATTCTATTATTTTTATTTGTTTTTTGATATAATTTCTATAGGATATGAGGTGAATGTGTGAAAAGTATTTTTGATTTAAAATTAGAAGACTTAACATCATATTTAGAAGATAATGGATATTCTAAATTTGTTTCAAAACAAATTTATGATTGGATATATAAAAAACGTGTTTTTGATTTTGATAAAATGAGTAATATAAAACTTGAATTAAGAGAACAATTGAAAAAAGATTTTGATATTTCAATGTTAAAACTTGTAAGACGTCAAACAAGTAAAGAAACTAATAAATATCTATTTGAATTAGATGATGGTAATTTAATTGAAAGTGTTCTTATGAGACATGATTATGGATTGAGTGTATGTGTGTCAAGTCAAATTGGATGCAATATGGGATGTTCTTTTTGTGAATCTGGACGTTTAAAAAAAGTAAGAGATTTATTACCTGGAGAAATTGTAAGACAGATTCTTATGATTGAAGAAGATGTGGGCATGCGTATTTCTAGTGTAGTGGTAATGGGAATCGGTGAACCTTTTGATAATTATGATAATATAATGGACTTCATAAGAATAATTAATTCACCATTTGGAATCGCGATTGGAGCAAGACATATTACAGTTTCAACAAGTGGACTTGTACCAATGATAAAAAGATATGCAGAGGAAGATTTGCAAACTAATTTAGCAATAAGTTTACATGCACCTAATGATGAACTTAGAAATAAAATTATGAAAGTAAATAAAGCTTATAATATAAGTGAATTAATTGCTGCTATAAATGAATATATTGAAAAAACTAATAGACGAGTTACTATAGAATATGTTATGCTTAGTATGGTAAATGATAGTGAAGAAAATGCAAATGAACTTGCAGATTTACTTAGAGGAATGAACGTTTATGTTAATTTAATTCCTTATAATGAAACTAGTCATATAGAGTATAAAAAATCTCCAAATGATCGAGTTATGAAATTCTATGATACTTTAAAACGTCGTGGAATAAATGTAACGGTTAGACGAGAGTTTGGTGGAAATATAGATGCTGCCTGTGGGCAACTTAGAGCAAATGAGGTGGAAAGATGAAATCATTTTATATAACTGATTCAGGAAGAGTTAGAAGTCATAATGAAGACTCAGTTACCATTGTTAAGAATTCTTCAAGTGAACATTTGATGATTGTTGCTGATGGTATGGGAGGACACAGAGCTGGTGAAATTGCATCAAGTATGGTGGTAACTCAAATCGGTTCTCGTTTTCAATCTTTGTCAACTATAGGTACAAAAATTGATGCTGTTAACTGGATAAGAGAAAACTTAAATGAAGTTAATGCTAGTATTTTAAAATATAGTGATGAACATCCTGAAGCAATGGGACTTGGAACTACATGTGTTATGGCTCTTTTAACTAAGGATTTCTTGATGTTTGTTAATATAGGGGATTCAAGTGGTTTTGTATTTAAAAATGGTAAATTAAAAAAGATTACGAATGATCATACACTAGTTAATTTTTTAGTTGAAACTGGTGATTTGTCTGAAAGAGAAGCTAAAAATCATCCAAAGAGAAATGTTTTAATGCGTGCTTTGGGAGCTGCTGATACATGTGAGTTCGATATATTTGAGGTTGAAACTGATGTTGATGCTATAATGCTTTCAAGCGATGGCTTAACAAATATGTTAACTCAAGAACAAATTGAAAAAGTTTTAAATGAAGAAGATATAAGTGTTGAAGATAAACTTATTAAGTTAGTTAAAAAATGCAATGTTCGTGGTGGACAAGATAACATTTCAATAGCTTATTTAGTAAAAGAAGATAGAAGCGGGGATGTGTAGTATGATAATGAAGGGTCAAAAGATAAACGACCGATACCAAATCATCAAAACAATTGGTGAAGGTGGTATGGCCAATGTTTATCTTGCATATGATACTATTCTTGATAGAAATGTTGCAGTTAAAGTTTTAAGAGGAGACTTAGCAACAGATGAGAAGTTTGTTAGAAGATTTCAAAGAGAAGCTTTATCAGCATCCAGTTTATCTCATCCAAATATTGTCGAAGTTTATGATGTTGGTGAAGATAATGGTTCATATTATATTGTCATGGAATATATTGATGGAAAACATTTGAAACAGCTTCTAAAAAAACGAGGAAGTTTGACTTTAACTGAAGTTGTTGATATCATGCTTCAAGTTACTGATGGTATGAGTGCTGCACACGATTCTTATATAATACATCGTGATATTAAACCTCAAAATATTATGATTTTGGAAAATGGTTTGATTAAGATTACGGACTTTGGTATTGCAATGGCACTTAATTCAACTCAACTTACTCAAACTAATTCCGTTATGGGAAGTGTTCATTATTTACCACCAGAACAAGCAAGTGGTAAGGGAGCAACAATTCAAAGTGATGTTTATTCAATGGGTATTTTGATGTATGAACTTTTAACAGGAACTCTACCATTTAAAGGCGATAATGCAGTTGAAATAGCATTAAAACACATCAAAGAAAGTGTTCCATCGGTAAGAGAACTTTTACCAAATACACCTCAATCGATAGATAACATCATTATGAAGGCAACAGCTAAAAATGTTAAAAACCGTTATCAAGACGCTAAAGAAATGCATGATGATTTAAAAACGGCTTTGGATGATTCAAGAATAAATGAACCTAAATATGTTTTTGAATATCCTGAAGATGATGCGGATATAATAAAGAAGAAGGTACCTTCTAGTGAAGTACCTCAAGAAAAGAAACAACCAAAAAAAGAGATTGAAAAAGATAAAGAAAAAATTGAAGAGAAGAAAGAAGATGTCGAGATAAAAGCTAAAAAGATTACTGAAAAAGATTTAAGAAAAAAAGAAAATAAACTTTTGCTTATTTTAGCAGTTATATTTACAGGTTTAATACTTATTGTAACTACTTTAGTGTTCTTAATACCTAAAATAACAGCAGTAAAAGATATTAAAGTACCTGATGTTACAGGGTTAAGTGTAGAGGATGCCGAAAGTAAACTTATAAGTGCCGGATTTACGATATCGGATGAACAAAAGAGTGAAGCTTCTTCTACGGTAAAAGAGGGTAATGTTACTAAAACATATCCATCAAAAGGAAGTACTAGAAAAAAGGGTGCATCAGTTACTATTTATATCTCAAGTGGTGAAAATGCCTATACATTAGAGGATTTAACTGGTAAAAATTATATTGAAGAAAAAGCTGTCTTAGAAAAGATGTATAATTTATATGTTAAAGTTGAAAAAATTGAGGATAAAGGAAATCATACTAGTGAAGAAATATTAAAAACTGAACCTGCTGCTGGTGCTAAACTTGTTGAAGGAGATACGATTATTCTTTATATTTCTGATATGTCAACAACTTATCCAGACTTTACTAAAGGAACATATTCTTTGAAACAAATTGAAGAATGGTGTACAAAATATGGAGTTAAACTTACAACTTCATATGTAGAAACTGATGAATATCCAGCTGGAACAATTTTTGAACAAAGTCAAAAAGCTGATGATGCCGTTGTAAATGGACAAACTTTAACAATAAAAATTGCTGAAGAAGTAGTTGATAGTGGAGTCGATGACATTGAATAGTTATGTTGATGGCGTAATAGTTAGAATCATAAGCAATCTTTATACTGTAAAATGTGGTAATGTTTTTGTAGATTGTCAAGCTAGGGGTAAGTTCCGCAATATGGGGCTTACTCCTTTAGTTGGTGATCGAGTAAAAGTTGATATTGATAATAAATATATAATTGATATATATAGTAGAAGAAATGAACTTTTAAGACCGAGGGTTGCTAATGTAGATGTTTGTTTAATAGTTACCAGTTTAAAACATCCAGACTTTTCATCTCTTCTTTTGGATAAAATGCTTACTAATATTATTTTATCCGATATTGAACCAATTATAGTTTTCAGTAAATATGATCTGTTAACTGAAGAAGAAAGAAAAGAATTTGATAATATAATAAATTATTACAAAAGTGTTGGTTATAAAGCTATTTTGAACACTGAATATTCATGCTTATTTGAATATTTAAAAGGTAAAACAGTCACTTTAACAGGTCAAACTGGTGCTGGTAAATCAACGTTTATTAATAAATTAGATCCAACTTTAAATCTGAAAACTGATGATATAAGTGAGGCTTTAGGTAGAGGTAAACATACAACTAGACATGTTGAACTTTTTGAAATAAATGATATCTATTTTATTGATACTCCAGGATTTTCAGCTTTAGATATCCATGTACCAAAGGAAAATATTAAATTTGCTTTTAAAGAATTTAAAAATGATGAATGCAAATTTAGAGATTGTAAACATATAAATGAAATTGGCTGTAAAGTCTTAGAGGATGTAGAAAACAAAGTAATACTTGAATCTAGATATGAAAATTATAAAAAGATGGTGATGGAATGAAAATATCGGTTTCCTTTTTAAAAAACAAAACTGATGTAAGAGATACATTAGAAAAACTTGATGAAACTACTGCTGATTTTATTCATGTTGATATAATGGATGGAAATTTTACAAGTGAAAAAACAATGGATGAATATGAGTTTTTAGATTGTTTAAAAGGCATAAAAAAGCCATTGGATATACATTTAATGGTTGAAAATCCTACAAATTATATTGAAGTTTTAAAGGAATTGAATCCTAGATTTATCTCTGTTCATGCAGAAATTCCAGATTATAAAAAATATATTGATTTAATTCATTCTTATAATATTGGTGCGGGCATTGCGATAAATCCTAAAACTAGAGTTATGAATGTTGAATGTCTTGATAATGTTGAATATGTTTTAGTAATGAGTGTTAATCCTGGTTTAGGTGGACAAAAGTTGATTCCGGAAACAATTGAAAAATTAGATATTTTACAAAAATTGAAACATGAAAAAAACTATAACTATCTTGTTTCTATTGATGGTGGAGTTAATTTAGAAAGTCGAGTATTTTTGAATTCAGCTGATGTTTTAGTAAGTGGTTCTTATATTTGTATGAGTGATAATTTTCAAGAAAAAATAGATTCTTTAAAATAAAAATAAGTACTTAAGTTTAAATTCTTAAGTACTTATTTTTTTAATCTTCATCCAAATGAGTGAATAAAATACCAACATTTATTAGTCCAGTTAAACCAACTAAAGAGTAGATTATTCTTGAAACAACAGTTCCAACTCCAAACAATGATTCAACCAAGTTTACTTCGAGTAAACCGATAAATCCCCAGTTAATTGCACCAATAATGGTAACTACTAAACACACTTTTTGTAATGTATTCATACCTTCACCTCATTTCTAGTATTATTTTGTATTGCTTTTAAGATTTTATACATAGAAATGTTTTAAAATTAAAAAGAGTCTCAAATATAATTTTATTGTTATAAAATAGCAATTGTTATTTTATGTTGACAAAATTCTAGTTTTGTATATAATATTAAATATCATTTGTTATTTTATTTGCTTATAATTTGAAAGCAAATAGAGTTTGCACTAAACTTATAAAGTTAGAAGGTAGCTAAAAAGGTATAATTATAAATGAACTTAAGGAGGAAAATTTATGAAAACTAAGGAAGAATATGAGCAATTTATTAAAGAAGGATTTAATGGTCAAGCAAAAGAATTATTATTAAGAAATGTAGAATTGTATTATCAAGAGAATGTTGAAATTAAAAAAAATAAATACATTGTAGGTGATGATGTGTTTTTAAAAAAAGGTGCATTTATTCACGGATTAGGTGGATCATCAGACTCATATAATAATTTCAAAATTTTTGATTTTGTATGCGATAATGGTTTTATCGGTGGTGACTTTAATGGTAGACCTACAGTAAAAATTTTAAATAGTGTGGGTATGTGGAATATAAAAGAAGATATGTATTTAAAGGATTATATTACTTTATATAGTGGTGTAACTATTAAATATAGAGTCGGAGATAGAAAAAGAGGTTTAACTGATTATTATGAATTAGTTCCGTGTGGAAAAATAGAAAAAAGATTTGTTGAGCTTAATAATGAACCTGAAGTATGGCAATGGAGTGCTGAACAAACAAAGGAAGTAAGATTTGTACCAAGTTTATTTTCAGATAAAAACCAAATTGCATTTATTTTAAATATGGAAAGTGATTATGCAAAAGAAGTATCAAAGCAAGATGTATGGAATCCTGAATATCGAACAGAAGACATTATGAAATACTTTTGCTCAAATTATTTTTTACCAGAAATGCTTCAAGGAAATTTTAATGCTGCTACGACTGATAGAGAAGCTGCTATAATGTTTGGAATTACACCAAGACTAATTGAAGGTGTTTTAGTTGGTAGAAAAATTGAAAATGATAAACAAGCATTAAGTTATATTAATTCAAAATTACCAGATTGTTATATATGTAATTTAGATGGTAAAGTAATAATTGGCAATAAATAGTTTTTTAGCAATTTAAATAAATTAAAAGCACGATAATATGTATATAATATTGTGCTTTTTGCATTTAAAAAATAATAAATTATATATTTTAAATATCTAGTATAAAACATTAGAGTTGATTTTAATAATTACATTTTGACTTTTTTTTATTTTGAATCGTTTATAATATGTAAGAGCTTTAATTGAGGTGAAAACATGGAGGAAAAATTTAACAAATATTTTAATCTTTTTTATCGTGATGTTTATAGATTGGCATTTAGTTATACCTTGAATTATGCTGACTCTAAAGATATTGTGCAAGAGACTTTTATTAAATTGTATAAAAATATGAACAAGTTTAAAGAAAATACTGATGTAGAGATAAAAAGATGGTTGATGGTAGTTGTTTCAAATAATTGTAAAGATTATTTAAAATCTTTTTGGAAAAGAAAAGTTAAAAATTTAGCTGAAGAAAATCAATCATTTGTAAATTATGATAAAGAGATTTTAGATATGTTACAGCAGCTTGATAAAAAATATCGTATACCTTTGTTTTTATATTATTATGAAGGGTATAAAATATCTGAGATTGCAAAAATTTTAAGAGAAAAAGAATCAACAATAAAAATGCGATTAGCTAATGGTAAAAAAATGTTAAAAAAAGAAATGGAGACTGCATAATGGAAAAAAAGTATTTAAATTTTTTTGATAATATTGATTTAACATGTTTAGATAAAGAAAATATTAGAAATGAAATTTTATATAAAAAGAGTAATAATACTATTCATAAATTTACTTTTGTAATTCCTTTGGTTGTAATAATGTTTTGTTGCTGTCTAGGAGTGTCAGCTAAGGTGATTATCGATCATTTTGAATTAAGAAATAATGATAATAGTTTTGAAAAAGATTTATTCTCTGATGCAGTAGTTAATAAAACGTATGAAGCTAATATTTTGCAAAAAGATTCAATGTATAAAATAGATGATATTTCTGAAAAATTGGATTTAAACATTTTAAAAAATAGAATGATTGAAAATTCAAATTATAAATTAACTTTATTGTCGGAAAAAGATAGTTTTATTAGTGAACTTGATTTTTGGTTAGTTAATGATGATGGTTCAGACACTGGATTGACGGAAATTGCAATTGGGTTTGTCGTTAAAACTAAAATAAGTGATAAGAAAACAGAATTTTATGTTAATGGGAATTCTGAAATGAAAAAATACTATATTAAATCTCTTGATACTATTGCCGTTATTTTGAATCCTGTAAGTTCTAACTCTGGGCCAATTGTTGCTTCATTTGTTTACAAAGATATTACTTATTTTGTTGAGTTGCAAAAGACTTTTTATAAATATGAAGATATGCAAAATATTTTAGAAAGTTTTTATTTATAAAAAAATGTAAGTAATAATTTGACAAAAGTAAAAAATAATGTATAATTGTTAGACAAGTGAGGAGATATAAGCATTAATGTGAGCTATCTCGGGCTGATGGAAAAGAAGCCTACACAATCTAATTGGAGTCACGAAAAATATTTTCGTGGCTTTTTTTGTTCCACGAAAAAGGAAAGGAAGTGAAATTTATGGAAAGACAAGAAATTGGTAGATTTTATGCTAAATCATTTGATGGCATAGTTATTGAATTTATTGTGTATGATGATAATACAATGAGTTGTCCAACATTAGAGATTGATTCATTTATAAGCATCACTTTAAAACCAAGATTTGGAATAAGAGATGATGAAAATTATTCTGAGTATGATGTTGCTGCATGTCACAATGAACAATGTCAATTAATTGAAGATTATGATATTGAGGAAAATTTATTTGCATATTTAAAAGCAAATGGGATGATTAGATATAGTAATGACATGGCATATTTATATGGGTTTGAGGATAAACAAGGTTTTGACAGTGAACCAAATTATTATGGAGTAGGAAGTCCGTTTAAATGGGCAAAGAAAAAGGGACCAATACTTTCAAGACAAAGAAAAGGACAATTTAACTAAGTCAAAAGCACAATAAAGCAATATTATTATTGTGCTTTTTTATATTTTAAAAGCAAAGGACTGTATGTTATAATTGTCTAAAATAGTAGGGGCAATTTAATGGAGGTGAAGAATAATGATAGAAATATTTAGATATGGTAAATGTATATTTGCAAGACCAAATATAGAAAATGTTGATGATATGGTTGAAATGATGAATGATGAAAGCATACAATCAATGTTGTCCACTAAAAAGAGAGTAATTACAAAAGAAAGTGAAATTGAATGGATAAATGCTCATCAAGAAGATAATACTTTTTCGGTTTATGATTTTGAAACTTTAGAATATATTGGTAATTGTGCTTTCAATGAAATAGATAATAACAGAGGAGAAATCGGAATAACTATCAGAAAGAAAATGCAGGGGAAACATTATGCGAAAGATATTATTAAAGGGTTAATCGATTATGGATTTGAAGTATTGAATCTAGATGAAATATATTCAATTGTATTTTCTGATAATGAAAGATCACTTAATTGCATGGTTCAATTAGGCTTTGAAGAATATAAGCGAGAAAAAAATGTCATCGAAAGAAATGGCATGCAAGTTGATGATGTATATTTCAATTTAAAAGAAAGTAGGTAAATTATGGACGAAAGAACAGTAAACTTAAATAAATTTTACAATGAAGATTGTGATGAAGAAGAAAGATTATTAAGCAAACATGGTAGTATAGAATTTATTACAACAACAAAATATATTGATGACTTATTAAAAAATGGAGATAGAATTTTAGAAGTAGGAGCTGGAACTGGAAGGTATTCATTATATTATGCTAATAAAGGGTACAAGGTAAACGCGATTGAATTTGTTCAACATAATGTAGATATTTTAAAAAGCAAAATTACACCTAACATGGATATCGATGCAGAACAAGGTGATGCTTTAGATTTATCAAGATTTAATGATAACACATTTGATGTAACTTTGGTTCTTGGCCCACTTTATCACTTGTATAATGAAACTGATATTAATAAAGCAATAGAAGAAGCTATTAGAGTTACAAAAAAAGGTGGATATGTTGCTATCGCTTATTTAACAAGTGATTCAATATTTGTTAATTGGGCATTAAAGAAAGATCATTTAATTGATGGATATCCAAATGACTTTGATAAGAATTTCAAAATGATTAATTATCCTGGTGGTATATTTTCAGCATTTTATATTAAGGAATTTAAGGACATTATGGCAAAACATAATGTAACTTTAGTAAAAAATATTGCAACCGATGGATTATCTTATCATTTTAAAGAAAAAATTGATTCTTTGAATGATCAAGAATTTGAAGTATGGGTAAGATATCATTTATCTACATGTGAAAGAGAGGAATTACAGGGATATAGTAATCACATGTTATACATATGTAAAAAATAAGATATTAAAAAGTATTTATCTTGTTATATTGTTAAATTTGCAAAAAACTTATCAATAGTTTATAATTAAGCAGGAAGTGGCATTATAAACGTCAATTCAATGAATATTATTTGATGGAAAATTCTATGATAGTATTGATATACTTTATATCTTTACGTAAATATTCAATAATTAAATTATATTAAATCGATGATAAAGAAATGCTAATTAAGAAATATAAAAGTGAGCTTGGTATAGTGTGAACAAGTTATATGGATAGTTAGTTCCTATCTTTTGAGTGAAATGTAAACATTTTCGGTAATACCGTTATTTAAATTAAGTTAATAGTAGGATGGTACCGTGCTTTTTGCACTCCTTGGGTATCATCCTTTTTTATTGAAAGGAAAATAGGAATGAGAATAAAACGACCGTTTGATTGAAATATAAATTATAGAAAGAAAGGATAATTTTATGAGATTAAGTAAATTAAATATAAAAAAAATAAATCTTGAAGATGTTGATAAAAATTATTCAGCACAAGATATTTTATTAAAAATAGGTGAATTATATCAATTTGAAAGTGGAATTTATGGTTACGGAAATATATGGACCAAATTTGAGAAAATAGTAGAAAATATTATAATTGAGGAATTAGATAAAGCTGATTGTATTCAAGTTGAATGGCCTAAATTACAACCAAAAAGTATTTGGGAAAAATCAAATAGATGGAATCAATATACAGTTGAAAAAGATATAATGTTTAATTTTAAAAATAACCTTGGAGAATATGGACTTGCTCCTACAGCAGAAGAATGTGCAACTATATTTGGATCTAATAGATTATTATCATATAGACAACTTCCAACTATCTATTATCAAATAGGAGAAAAGTTTAGAAAAGAAATTAGAACTAGAGGATATTTATTTAGACCTAGGACTTTTGTGATGATGGATGCATACTCTTTTGACAAAAATGAAGAGGATATGCATAGAACTTTTCATAAAATGCATAATGTTTATATTAATATTTTTAAAAGACTTGGAATAAATGTTATATCAGTTATAAGTGATGGTGGAACAATGGGAGGTAGAGTCTCAGAAGAATTTCAAGCTCCTACTTCACTAGGTGAAGATATCATCTTATATGATAAGGAAAAAAATATTGGTATAAATAAAGAAGTTTTGTCATTTGAAGATAAAGAAACCTTTATTAATCAGCTTGACAATTTGAAGTTAGAAGATTTGATTGAAGTTAACTCAGTCGAACTAGGAAATAATTTTGAACTTGGCACAAAGTATTCAAAAAGTATGAAATTATTCTACCAAGATGAATGTGGAAATAGTAAGCCATTTTATATGGGATGTTACGGAATTGGATTAGGAAGAATATTGGCAACTATCATAGAAAATAATTTGGTATATAAAAATGGAAAGATAAAGGGTTTTGTAATACCATATGAAATAGCTCCATATAAAGTTCATATAATATATTCAGAAAATAATAAGAATGTGGCTGAAAATTTATATGATGTATTAAGTAGTCATGGTATATCTGCTATAATTGATGATAGGGAAAATCTTTCATTAGGTAATAGAATTAATGATGTTTCTTTATTGGGAACTCCAAAATTAATTGTTTTAGGAAATAAATTTGATGGTAAGAATATTGAGATAGAAGATATACAACTTGGAACTAAAGATAATATTGATATTGATTTAGTTTTAAATTATTTTAATTAGAAATGTCATTTAATGGAAAGTTAAAATACTTTCCTTTTTTAGTTATTAAAAACATCTTTTCGACATAGTAATTAATTAGGAAAGGGTGATTAATATAAAAAAGGTAGTATTTATAATCCTAAGTGTTTTCCTTTTAACAGGATGTATGAACAATACTAAAGACTTGATGAAGTCATTTAAGGATTATAATGGGAAGAAAAATAGTTATGAATTAACTGGAGAGATGGTTATTGTAAGTAATGAAGATGAATTTACTTATAATATAAAAGTTGGCGTTGATAATAAAACTAATTATAAAGTTAGCTTAGTGAATACAATCAATAATCATGAACAAGTAATATTAAAAAATTCTGAGGGGGTTTACGTTGTTACACCTAACTTAAATAAAAGTTTTAAATTCATGAGTGAGTGGCCAAGTAATTCAAGTCAAGCATATTTAATAGAGTCTTTAATTAATGACGTTAATAATGATGCTAAAGCGACTATTAAAGAGATTAATGGTGGATATGAAATAGATTCATCAGTTAATTATCCTAATAATCAAAAGCTTGAAAGAGAAACTATTATAACTGATAAGAAATTTGATATTAAAGAAATTAATGTTAAAAATTCTGAAGGAGTTTCTTTATTAAAAGTTAAAGTTAATAGTATTAACTATTCTCCAAAATTTGATTCAAATTATTTTAAATTAGATACACTAGTTAAAGAAACTGATAGTTCAAAGAATAATAAAACTACAGATAAAGATACAAATAAAACTACTGAAACAAACGATAATAAAACTACAGAAGAAAATAAAAAAACTGAAGAAGATTGTATAAGCACTTGTAGTGATGATACATGTAAAGATAAATGTAAGAAAACTGAAACTACTGGAAATGTTCTTGATGATATAATTTATCCTTTATATGTTCCAACAGATACATATCTTCATTCAAAGGATAAAGTTAGTACTGATGATGGTGAACGTGTTATCTTGACATTTGCTGGAGTAGATCCATTTATATTGGTAGAAGAAGCAAGTAAAATTAATGATGAAATGGAAATTGTTCCAGTTAATGGAGAACCAGTAATATTAGGTAATACAATTGGAGCATTAGGAGATAACTCAGTTTACTGGAGTGCAAGTGGAGTAGATTTCTATTTAACTAGTAATACATTAAATTCTAGTGAAATGATGACTATTGCTGAAAGTATAACAAATGGAACTTCATTGGTTGCAAGTACAAAGTAGATGATGATAAAAGTGGCTTGTTAGCCATTTTTTCATGTTAAAATTTAAAATAATTAAATAAAAAGATTGTATTAAGAATTCTATTTTAGTATAATAAGCACTTGTAATGAGGTGTAGTTATGGACGACGAAAAAGTAAAAGATATTAATGCCTTATTAAGTGCATTTGAATCAAGAAATGAAATCTTAAAAGAAGAAATAAAACAAAACGAGGAAGCAATAAAAAAAATGCAAAAAGAACTTACTCTTATTTTAGAAAATGATATTGAGGAGATTAAAGTGGCTGAATAAAGCCATTTTTTTAATATTTTTATATATAAAACATATATTTTGTGATAGAATATTTATTAGGTGGTTAGGATGAAAAAGGAAACAAAAAGATTTGAAACAAAAGAAATTAAAAAATCTAAATATATGAATGATGATGTTAAGAAAGTTATTAGCTTTTTAGTTGTGTTACTTATTGTAGCTTTATTTATTGGATTACTTTTCTTTATAAATGGTAAATATGTAACAAAGGATGAATTTCAAGATAGCACTACAAATGCAGTTAGTATAAATACTAAACTTATTACTCTTGATGATATTTTAAAAAGTGAAAAGAATGAATATTATGTTCTTGCTTATAATGCGGAGGATACTAAGTCAGCTTCAATTTATTCAAGTTTAGTAAGCAGTACTAAAAGTGATATATTTTATGTTAACTTAGATGAAGCAGTTAATAAAAATCATTACAATGTAGCTGGTGAGGAAAAAGTAAGTGTTAAAGATGTTAAAGATTTAATGCTAACTAAGCCAACTTTAATAAAAGTAAAAAGCAAAAAAATTGTAAGTTATACAACTAATATTGATGAAATCATAAAAGAATTATCTAGTAAGGCTTAATTTTAAGTCTTTTTTTGGAGGCAAAATGAGAAAGATCAAGAAGATATTTAAAATAAAAAAAAGACATGTTAGTTATAGTTTTTCAGAACTTTTAATTGTAACTTTAGTAGTTAGTTTAGTAATTAGTTCGGTTGTTGGATTTGTTGTATTTAAAATAGTTGGAAATACTAGTCTTTTAAAGGTAGAAGCGACTTATGACAAAATAAAAAATGAATATTATAAGTCATTTAATAAAGATGAACTAGAAAGTGCTGCAATTGATGGAATGATGAATTATTTGGATGAAAAATATTCAAGTTATCTTAAGGCAGATGAAACAACTAATCTTGATAGTAAACTTGATGGAAGTTATGAAGGGATTGGAATTGAAATAAGCAAGATTGATGAGAAAATTAAAATCGTTAATGTTTATGAAAATACGCCTGCAGGTGTAGCAGGTTTAAAAAGTGGAGATATAATTGTTAAAATTGATGATATTAAAATAGATGCATCATCATCAATTGAAACTGTATTAAGTTTAGTTAAAGATAAAAAAGAAATAAACATAAGTGTAAAACGTGATGACGAAGAAAAGAATTTTAAAGTAGCTATAAAAACAATTGAAAAACCAGTTGTTACTAGAAAAGTTTTTACTAAAAATGGTAAAAAAGTTGGATATATTTATCTATCAAGTTTTACAGAAAATTCAGCTAATCAAGTTAAAACGGCTTTAAAAGAATTGGATAATGAAAAAATTGATTCTCTTATATTTGATGTAAGAAGTAATACTGGTGGGTATTTAACTAGTGTAACTGATATATTAAATATGTTTTTAAAAAAGGGGCATGTTCTTTATTCTTTAGAAGAAAAGAATAAAAAGCAAACTTATTATGATACAACTAAGGAAGAGTATGACAAAGATGTAGTTGTTTTAATCGATAGAAAAACAGCTTCAGCTTCAGAGATATTAGCTTCATCTTTAAAAGAAAGTTATGGAGCAATAGTTGTTGGAACAACTTCCTATGGAAAAGGTAAAGTACAAAACACTTATAGGTTGACAAAAAATACAATGCTTAAGTATACAACAGCTAAATGGTATACTCCTTTAGGTAATTCAATAGATGAGGTAGGAATTACTCCTGGTGTATATGTTACTCTTGATAAAAATTATGCTAAAAATCCTTGTGATGATACGGATAATCAACTTCAAAAAGCAATAGAAATATTGACACAATAGTACAAAAAGTGTCAATTTTTTTATGTTCGACATAATGCGACAAAAGTTGACGTAAATTGACATATTTTACTCTTTATCTTTACATCTATTTATACTATAATGAGTCTAGCAGTTGAATAATTATTAGAAAAAGGAGATATTATGGCGATACGTGTAATGTTGATTGACGAAGATGTTAATCATATAAATGCAGTAGAGGAGTATTTCAGTAGTTCTAGTAGTGTCAATGTGGTAAAAGCAATCAGTAATAGAGATGAAGCGATGTCTTCAATAACTGAAGATTATGATGTTTTAGTTATCAATCTATTACTAAGTGGATGTTTATGTAGTTTAATTCTTTCAAAGATGAAAGAACTTGGTATAAATAGAAAAGTTATTATTACAAGTGAATATATAAGTCCAGATATGATGATGCAAATAAATTCATATCAACCAAATTATTTCTTAAAGAAACCTTATTCTTGCAGTGAACTTGAAAGAGTTATTGCATCAATATATTTTAAAGAAAATAAAAGTAATAATACTATAAAATTAAAAATAACAGATATGTTACATAATTTAGGAATACCTTCTAATTTAAAAGGATATTCTTATATAAGAGATGGAATCGAAATGATGTATAATGATACATCGATGATGGGAGCAATAACAAAAGAGTTATATCCAAGACTTGCTAGAAGTTATGAAACAACGTCTTCAAGAGTTGAAAGAGCAATAAGACATGCAATTGAAATATCTTGGAGCAGAGGTGATTATGACTATATGGAAGAGTTATTTGGAAATTCTGTTGATTGTGATAAGTCAAAACCTACAAATGGAGAATTTATTGTAACTTTAGCAGATAGATTAAAACTTGAAGATAGATATGTATAATAATGTAAAAATTTCCTCATATAATTAATAGGAGGATTTTTTTTATGAATAATAATTTTAGTTATGAAGTAAAAAAAATATTGAAAAATGCAGAAAAGGAGTGTATGAGTTTAAATCATCCTTATGTAGGAACTGAACACTTGCTTTTAAGCTTGCTTAAGTGTGCGAGTGTAAGTGAAATTACTAAAAAATATAATTTGACGTATGAGATTTTAAAAAATGAGCTTATTAATGTAGTTGGAAAAGCTAGTAAGAAAAGTGAAGTTATTTTGTATACACCTTTACTTCGTCAAGTTATAGATGATGCCACAAGAGAAAAAAAGATAAGTGAAAAAGAAATATTAGGAATATTATTAACAAGTGATGATGGAATTGCTTTAAGACTCCTTTTAGGTCTTGATATCGATATTGATGGTTTATATAAAGAGTTAACAAGTGATGATTTTTGCGAATTAAATGAAATTGGTGAAAAGTTGGTTGGAACAAACAAACTTATTGGAAGAGATAAGGAAATAAACTCAATTATTGAAATACTTTTAAGAAAAAATAAGAATAATCCTATTTTAATCGGTGAAGCTGGTGTAGGTAAGTCTGCCATAGTTGAAGAACTTGCTAGAAGAATCGATGCGTCTTTAGTACCAGAGAAATTGAGGGGTAAAAAAATTATTTCTGTTGATATGGCAAGCATGCTTTCTAATACAAAATATCGTGGAGAGTTTGAAACAAGACTTAATAATATTATTAAAGAGATCAAGAAAAGTAAAAATATAATATTATTTATTGATGAAATTCATACTATCGTTAAAACTGGTGGCGGAGAAGGCAGTATAGATGCTGCTAATATTTTAAAACCATATCTTGCTAATGATAAAATAAAAATAATTGGTGCAACAACAACTATGGAATATGAAAAGTTTATTGCTCCGGATAAAGCTTTATCTAGAAGATTTCAAAGTGTTATGATAAGTGAGCCAAGTGAAAGTGAAACTATTCAAATACTTTTAGGTGTAAAAACTTCGTATGAAGCATATCATAATGTTAAAATAAGTGATGATAATATTAAAAATATTGTACATCTTGCAAATAAATATATGTATATAAATCATAATCCTGATAAGTCTTTAGATCTTTTAGATACGGTTTTATCCCGTGTTAATATCAATTGTTCAAATGAGTTTTTAAACAATCAAGAGGATATGTATTTAAAAAATAAAGATTATAAAAACGCCTATCTCACTAAGAAAAAAACTATGAAAAAAGTAAGTGTGAATTTAAGTGACATTGAAGCAACTGTTGAAAGTATGACAGGTATAAAAATTATTACTTTAGATGAAGCTATGAAGATAAATCATGAAATAAAAGAAAGATTTGGATTTAGTGAGTTAGAAGAAGTATTGAAGAATATAAGTGAAGCTAGAAGGGCAAGTACCTTTACTTTATTAGGAGAAAATAAAGAAAATAAAAAGGAATTGGTTGATTTTTTAGTTGCTAGACTAAAATATAATTACTTGGAACTTGATATGAAAGATTTTATATCCGATACTTCAATAAATAGAATTATTGGAAGTGATCCAGGATATATCGGATATAACGATACGAATATAATAAGTAAGATAAAATATAAACCATATACGCTTATTTATTTAAAGAATATTGAAGCAGCATCACCAAAAGTTATATCTTTATTTAAATCAATAATTGATAAAAGTTATATATATGATAATAAGGGTGATAAAGTGGTTTTTAATAGTTCTCTTTTAATTTTTGATAAAAAGAAAAAAGAGGTGTGTGTTGGCTATAATAAAAATGATGAATCTTTATTAGACAATGAACTAGACACTGATATGATAAAAACAAAGGCATAATTAAATATTTATGATATAATTTAACTATAAAGAGGGTTCAAATATGATGGATGATGATAAAATTCCCCAAATTAACAGGGTAGCAAAAGTTATTAAAGTTGATGAACAAAATAGTAATGATGTAAAGTCAAGTGGTGAATTTATGTTTGAAAACACCCATGAAAAACATCATGAAGAGCATGATCCATCAACTGCTATATTTATAACTATTATTCTTATAATTATTGCTGCTTTTCTATTTTTCATTGTATATATTTATATACCAAATAAAAAAGTAATAGCAAATATTCCTACAAAGACTACATCAGAAAAGAAAAATAAGTATTATTTTAATGTAATCGATATAAGTTTAAATGATATATCAACTGAATTTTCTTATAGTTTAAATAATTTTAAAATAAATGTAGTTTCTGGAAATGGAAAAAATCAAATTCTTGTTAATAATGTTAATATTGGAGAATGTGATAGGCTAGAACCTAAGGTTTCTATAGTTGATAATATATTATTCTTGTTTTTAAAAAATAATTTACCTAGACAAAATCGTTTAATTGGAATAAATGAAGATGGTAAAATAATTGTTAATTTAACAGGTGTTAATTCATTAAGTGGAATGTCTTTAGAGAAAGTTTCTTTTAATACGGATTCAATTAATTTAGAGGTATCACGAATTTATGATGGAAAACTTATTCTTTCAAGTAACTTTGGTGATACAACGGGTTCCCCTTTATGTAATTCAAAGGATAGTAAAGATTTACTTGTACTTGGTAATTATGAACTTAGTTATAAAGGAAATAAAGAGATGAATGAACTGGTGCTTATAAGTGGAAGCTCGATAAGTGAGTATGTAAAGGCAAACAATTTATGTTAATAGTTGCTTTGCATTTCATAAATTAGTATAATAATTTTTAGTAGGTGATAAATGTGAAATTTTATAATACATTAACAAAAAAAGTTGAGGAATTTGTTCCTTATAAAGAAAATATTGTTAATATGTATACATGTGGACCAACGGTATATCATTATGCACATATTGGTAATATGCGTAACTACATTGGACACGATATTTTAGAAAAAACTCTTTTATATTTAGGATATAATGTTAAAAGAGCAATGAATATAACTGATGTTGGTCATCTTACAAGTGATGCTGATACTGGTGAAGATAAAATGGAAGTTGCTCGTAAAAGAGAAGGAAAAACAGCTTATGAAATTGCTGATTTTTATACAAAGGCTTTCTTTAAGGATTTTGAAAGTTTAAATTGTAAAATGCCAGAAATAGTTTCGAAAGCTACAGAAAATATAGATATGTATATTAAAATAATTGAGGATTTACTTAAAAAAGATATCGCTTATAAGAGTGGTGGTAATATCTATTTTGATGTTTCTTCTTGCAAAAACTATTATGAACTTTCGAATATGAATGCTGATGGTAATAAAGTTGGAATAAGAGAAACTGTAAGTGTTGATGAAAAAAAACGTAACCAAGCAGATTTTGTTTTATGGTTCACAACATCTAAGTTTGAAAATCATGAAATGCTTTGGGATTCTCCATTTGGAAAAGGTTATCCTGGTTGGCATATCGAATGTAGTGGTATTTCAATTAAATATTTAGGAGAGTATTTGGATATTCATGGTGGTGGAGTTGATAATATATTTCCACATCATACAAATGAAATTGCTCAAAGTGAAGCATATCTTGGACATAAATGGTGTAATTACTGGTTTCATAATGAACATCTTTTAGATTCAACAGGTAAGATGAGTAAAAGCAAGGGTGAATTTTTAACTGTATCATTACTTCAAGAAAAAGGTTATGATCCATTAAGTTTTAGATTTATGTGTTTAAATAGTCATTATAGAAAACAATTAGTTTTTACGTATGATGCTTTAAATCAAGCTGAAGCTACGTTAAAAAAACTTAGAAATAAAATTGCTAATATTAAAGATGAAGGTATTTTAGATGAAGGTGAGTTCAGTAATTATAACAATATGTTCATAAATGAAATATCTAATGATTTAAATACAGCTAATGCTATATCAGTTATGTATGAGCTTTTAAAGGATGAACAAGTTAATGGACATACAAAACTTGAACTAATAAAGAAATTTGATAAAGTATTTTCGGTAAATTTAATTAAAGAAACTTCTTTAAAAGATGATTCAGAAATATTAGAGCTTATAGAAAAAAGAAATGAAGCAAAAAAAAGTCGTGATTATGAACTTGCTGATTCAATAAGAAATGAACTTTATAATCGTGGAATTGAACTTATTGATACAAGAGAAGGTACAACTTATAAAATAATAGGTGATTAGTTATGGAATTATTGATTATATTTTTATTGATGTTAATTATACCAGTTTACGCATCAATTAAGGTAAATTTAAGTTATAAAAAGTATGTAAAAATAGATAATGAAAAAAAGTTAACAGGATTTGATGTTGCAAGGCGTATTCTTGATGAAAACAATCTAGGGGAAATCTATGTTGTTGAAACAAAGGGTACCATGAGTGATCATTATGATCCTAGAAGAAAAACTGTTAGACTTTCAACGGATGTATATCATGGAACTAGTATTTCTTCACTTGCTATTGCGGCTCATGAATGTGGACATGCAATTCAAGATAAAGAGGGATATACTTGGTTTAAAATTAGAAGTATGATATTTCCAATTATAAATATTGGTCAAAAAATTGCTTATGTAGTGATGATTATCGGTTTGTTTTTAAGTTACTTAAATTATGTATATGCAGCAATTGGTTTTACATTTTTAGGCCTTTTATTTGAACTTGTTACTTTGCCAGTTGAGTTTGATGCTTCTAAAAGAGCAAAATCAATTGTACTTAGTGATGGAATGATTAGTGATAGTGAGAAATCTGGAGTAGATGCTGTTTTAAATAGTGCTGCATTTACGTATGTAGCTGCTGTAATTTCATCTATGTTAGAAATGATTTATCTTTTAATGCAATTAAATGATCGTGATTAACAAGCTCGGGCTTGTTTTTCATTTGAAAGATATTTATATATAAATTTATGAAGGAGAACCAAAAATGAAATTAGAAACAATAAAAAAAATTTTGATTGAAGATAGGGAAAGAGGTATAGAACTATTAGAAGAATATGAAAAAGAACACAGTACTGAATATGTATTGAATATTTTGATACTTAATTATATTAAAAAAGGTGAATTTGGGAAAGTTTTAACTTATTTAGAAAAATTAGAAAAAGTAATTTCTGATAAAAGTGATTATTATACTTATTTAATATTATTAAGTGATTACCTTGATATTGATTTACATACTTCTTCCATAAAATTCAGTGACTTAGAGGTAAGAAAGAATTCAAATAGAAAGCAAATGGATGATTTTATTCGTGAAAGTATTTATCTACATGACTATTTTACTGTAAGAACAATTTTGTATCATGATCATATAATTTATGGCAGTTTATCAGAAAAGTCTGATTATATAATTTTTAGTCTTATCAGATTAAATATAAATAAAATAGTTAATAATATTAAATCGTATTTAGATAGAGGATTATATGGTGAAGCAAGAGATTATGTAGAAAAAAATGTAAAAAGTAAAAGTATGCGTGATATCTTGATTTCTTACATAAATGTTTTAATTGAGGCCTATGCTGGTAAGTTTATTAGTAAAAATGCTTTTAGAAGAATGGAACATGTCGAAGCTGTTCCTTCAGTTTTAATGGATTGTTTTAAGGAACAAACTGATCTTGAAAATGGATTGAATAGATATTATTTCTATACAGGTGATAATGATTATATAAATAGTTTTATGTATGACTTTTATGTTAATTATAATAATCCTGAAGAAATGGATATTTTGTTGTCAGATTATGTTTATTCAATTAATAGACACCGAGCATATGATTTCTTGCATTTAATGTATCAAGAATTACCACAAGATGTTTTTATGGATTATGCATATAACTTAACTCATGGCATTGATATTGTATGGTTAGTTCAACAATATGAGGAAACTCATGAAAAAATTTATGCAAGATTGATAAAAATTGCTAAAAGGTTAAGAAAAAGAACTAATACAACAGTTGATAATGATTTTGAAATAGAATTAGAAGATGAAACATATAAAAAAATAGAGAAGTTATTAAGTTAACCTCTCTATTTTTTGTTTTTAATTAGATGAATTTTTACTTTGATTAATTAAATAGTTTATATATTTATTATATGCACTTTCAATTTCTGAATCATCAAAGTTTACACCATATTCTTTTCTTAATTCAACCATTGAATTAATAGAAATAGTAGAATCATCATTTATTTTTTCTTTTGCAAGTGTTTCTTTAATTTTATCCTTTAGATTTTCTAAAGTGTCTTTTTCTTTTTCATCAACTTTTAATATTGCATGATATCCATAAGTTGTTTTTACAGGTGCTTTTGTATATTCACCTTTTTTTAATTTATAAGCAGCTGTTTCAAAAGCTTCTACCATATCTCCATGATTGAAGAATCCTAAATCTTGATATGTTACTTCTGAATTATCTTTGTATTTTGCAAAAGCATCAGCAGCACTTGTACCAGATTTTATATCATTTTCAATAGCAGTTATAATTTCTTTTGCTTTATTTTCAGCAGCCTTAGTATCTGAATCGCTTGAAGATGTAGGTTTTACTAAAATATGAACACAACTGATGTCACCTTTTTGTTTGTTTTTATAATATTTTTCAATATCTTTATCAGTGATTAAGCTTTTTGCATAACTTTCAGTTTGTAAATTTTCCATATAAGAAAGTCTACGTTGAGTTAAGTATTGTTCTAATGAAGAATATCCATATTGACTTAATGCACTTAAAAGTGAAGTTTCATCATAATTTCCATTTTTATCAACATAATTAGCTTTTAATGATGTTTCATAGTTTTTCATATATTCATCAATATCAGCTTTTTTGTCTTTAAATTTATCTTCTAATATTTTAGTATCGATTTTTTCAAGGATTACGTTAAGTCCATAAGAAGTTTTAACTTCATTCCATACTTCATTAACACTTATTTTATCACCATTTTTAAAATCGACGATTGCTTCTTCACCATTACTTAGTTTAGGAATTGTTTTCCCACAACCAGTAAGCATAACACTTGCCATTACTACAACTAATAATTTCTTTTTCATCTCTATCCTCCCTAATAGGTATTATATCACGTATATAAAAAAAATAATATTAATTTCTTTAAAACAGGCACAAAAGTGATGGATTTACCATACAATAAAGTGAGTAATGAAAAGGAGGGAGAATAATGAATAAATGTTGCAATAATAATATTTCTGGTGCTGCTTTCATATTAGTTCTATTTATTTTATTAATTATCATAGTAGGAGCATTTATCTAAAAAGGAGGTGTTAAGACATGAATTGTAATACTAAACCCTCAATAAATAATCAAGGTTATGGTAATACATTCTTCATCATTCTTGTATTATTTATTCTACTTGCTATTATTGTTAGTTCAATATATGCATATTAAGAGGAATTTTCCTCTTTTTTTTGTAAATAAAGTGCCTAAAAATGTTTGTTTTAAATGAATTATGCTTACTTTTTGCTATAATAACTATAGAATACTTGAATGTTTCGTTTGAAAATTTGCTTTTTTTCTTCTTTTGTGTTAGTATAGTTATCAATTCAAGACGTAGGGGGTACATAAAAGAGGGGTTAAGGTTATGAACGAAGGAAGTATTGCAGTAGCAGAAAGTATGTCTGTTACAAATCCAAATATAAGAAGAAATTTATATTTAGGAATTAAAAGAACATTTGATTGTATAGCTAGTTTATTCGCGTTTATTGTGCTTTTACCAGTATTTTTAATTATAGCAGTTGCTATAAAGATTGAATCAAAAGGTAAAGTATTTTATAAACATAAAAGAATTGGAAAAAACGGAAAGTATATTTATGTCTTAAAATTTAGAACGATGTATACAGATTCTCAAGAAAGATTAGCAGAGTTACTTAAAGATCCAAAAGTAGCAAAAGAGTGGAGTGAAAACTTTAAATTGCATAACGATCCAAGGGTGACTAAAGTCGGTAATTTCTTAAGAAAGACATCTTTAGATGAACTTCCTCAGTTGATAAACATCATGAATGGTGATATGTCTATTGTTGGACCTAGACCTATAATTGATGGTGAAATTGATAAATATGGAAAGATGAAAAGTAAGTTTTTAAGTGTTACTCCTGGTCTAACAGGTTGGTGGGCTTGTAATGGTAGAAGTCAAACCAATTATGCTAATAGAATAAGATTAGAGATGTATTATGTTAATCATCAATCCATTGGTTTAGATATAAAAATTATTTTTAAGACAATTATTTCTGTTATTAAAAGAGATGGTGCAAGATAAGCTATATACAATTAAATGTATATAGTTTTTTTATAGAGGTGAAAGTATGAAAATTGATATTATTTGCCCACTTTATAATGCAAGTAAATATATTATAGATTTAAATAAGTCATTTTTAATGCAAAAGAATGTTTTATTAAATAAAATAAGATATGTCTTAACTGAATCTAGTGATAATACTAAAGAGATAATGGATAATGCAAATATTTCATATACTTTGATTAGAAGAAGTGAATTTTCACATAGTTTAGTTAGAGAAAAAGAAGCAATGGAAAGTGATGCAGACATAGTTGTATTTGTAACTCAAGATGTTGTTATTACTGATGAGTTGTGGCTTTATAATTTAACAAAAGATATTAATGATGAAGTTGTAGCTACTTATTCAAGACAAATATCCAAATATAATAATATTGAAAAATATACTAGAGAATTTAATTATCCAAATAAATCGAGAATTGTTTCAAAAGATAATATAGATGAATTAGGATTAAAAACATTTTTCTTTTCTGATGCAGCATCTGCTATAAAAAGAAGTGTTTTTGTTGAGTTAAATGGATATGATAATAAAAATTTACCAATAAATGAAGACATGTATATTGCATATAAAATAATTATGAATGGTTTCAAAATAAAATACTGTGCTGATTCAGTAGTTAATCATTCTCATAAATTTAAGTTAAAAGAAATATATGATAGATATAAATTAACTGGTAAATTTTTTAAGGAAAACTCTTATTTAGATAGATTTGGAACAACAGGAAGTGGAGCAAAACTTGCCAAATATGTATTAAAACGTATTATTACTGATTTTAAATGGCATTTAATTATTAGATATCCATTTGATATGGGAGCAAGATTTTTAGGAATGAAAGCGGGGAAAAAGTAATGAAGCGTGATTATTTTATTTCAGTTGCTTTAGCTTCTTTTAATGGGGAAAAATATATTAAGGAACAGCTTGAATCAATTTTGGTTCAACTGAATGAAAATGATGAAGTTATTATTTCTGATGATGGTTCTTTGGATAATACTTTATCAATAATCAAAAACTTTAACGATAAGCGTATAAAAGTCATTGAAGGTCCTAAGATGGGAGTAAAACAAAATTTTGCTAATGCTATAAGTCATTCTAATGGAAAATATATATTTTTAAGTGATCAGGATGATATTTGGGAACCCTCTAAAGTTGAAAAAGTTCTAAATACTTTTGATAAAACTGGTTGTTCATGTGTTATTCACGACAATGTTGTATTTGAAAGTGGTACAAATAATATTTTGTATGATTCTTTTTTTAAATTAAGAAATTCTAAAAGGGGAATTATTAGGAATATAATAAGAAATTCTTATATAGGTTGCTGTATGGCTATAAGAGAAGATATGAAAAAATATATTTTACCTATACCAAATAATATTGAAATGCATGATCAATGGATTGGAATTCAATGTGAAAAACATGGGAAAGTTGTATTTATTAACGACAAATTAATTAGATATAGAAGACATAGTAACAATGTTTCTGAGCTAAAACATCATTCTTTGTTTAAAATGATAAAAAATAGAATTATATTTATAGTAGAATACTGGAGGGTAAAATGATACATTATTTAGTTGCTATATATTATAGAATTATAATTTTAATTAATGATTTATTTAACACTTCAATTTATAAAAAAATTAAAAATGAATATCAAGCAATTCAATTAGGAAAGAAACATAATTATGTTAGTGGTTCAAATGTTTATTTTGGAAAGTACTTGAATGAGAAAGTTATAATAAAAGGTTTTGATATTTTTAATTTGTATAAAAATGAAATAAATATCTTGAATATTTTAAATCAAAGTAATTTCGTCCCTGGAATATTAAAAGTATCTAAAAAATATTTTATAGAAGAATATGTTGATGGCCAAACTTTTGATGAGTATTTAAAGGAAAATATGGTCAATGATAAAATATTAAAGCAAATAATTGAATATTTAGACTATTTATATAGTTATAAAATTGTACATAGAGATATTAGACCAGAAAATATAATAATAAATCGAGAAAATATAAAGGTTATTGATTATGGTTGTGCAATAAAAGTGGATAATAATTCATTTAAGTTTCCTTTACGAGTTGAAAAAACTTTAGGAGAAAAGTATAAAAATCATGAGTATTGGGACGATGCTTCATCATTCTATAATATTTTAAAACCATATATCAAAGATGATAATGAATTCCTTTTAGAGATAAAAAAACGGGAAAAGAGGTTAATTTATGAAAGAGAAAGTTGATATTGTTTTTTTAATTCTTCACTATAACACAATTGACGATACAAGAAAGTGTGTTGAATCAATCAAAAAATATATTCATGCTAATTATAGAATTGTTGTTGTAGATAATAATTCACTGAATAAATCAGGTGTGAGTTTAAAGTCCGAGTATGAAAACGATAAAACTATAGAGGTTATACTTTCTTCTAAAAACTTGGGATTTGCGAATGGTAATAATTTAGGATTTGAGTATATTCATAAAAATTTTGACGCTGATTTTGTTGTTATGCTCAATAATGATACTTATTTACTAGATGATAATTTTTATAAATTAGTTAAAGATGAGTATGAAAATAGTCATTATGCAGTAATGGGGCCTAAAATACTTCTTCCTGATAATAAAGTAAATCCAATTCAAAAAGAGTTGATTTCCTTAAAAGAGTTGAAAAAACGAGTATTTAGATTATATGTTAATTATTATTGTAACTTGTTTTATATTAGTTTTATTTATGATGGTTTAAAAAAAATATTTTTGAAAAAAAGAACAGTAAAGAGTTATTATAATATGGATGGTGTTGATGAAAGACAAGAGAATATTGTTTTACATGGAGCATTTTTAATATTTTCTAAAAAGTATTTTGAACAATTTAATGGATTGGATTCAAGAACTTTTATGTATATGGAGGAGAAGATATTGGCTGCTAAATTAAAAAAATGTGGGCTTAAATCTGTATATAATCCTAAAATTGTTATATTTCACAATGAAGATTCTGCTACAAATTCGATTAAAAAGACTAAAAGAAGTAAAAATTTGTTTGTTTATAAAAATGCCATTAAGTCTAGCAAAGTGTTAATTAAAGAATTGGAGACGATGTAAATGAATCTTGTTACTGTAATTGTTCCAACATATAATACATCAAAGTATATAAAAAAATGTATTGATTCAATATTAAATCAAACGTTTAAAAATATTGAATTAATAGTTATAGATGATGGTTCAACTGATAATACCAAAGACATTATAGAAAAAGTAAATGATAAGAGATTGAAATATGTTTATAAGGAAAATGGTGGAGTCAGCAGTGCTAGAAACTTAGGTATAGATTTATCAACTGGGAACTATATTATGTTTGTCGATAGTGATGATTATATTGATAAAGATTTTATTGAAGTTGTACACAATTATGCTACTAAAACTGAATGCGATATAGTAAGATGCGGGTATAGAAATGTTTCTTTAGATGGAAAAGTAATTAATGAAGTAAAATACCCTTTAGGAAATATTATCTTTAAAAAAGATTCAATGGATTTAATCATGAAAAATATATTTTTTGGTTATGGTGGCGGAATCTTTTTAAAAAAGGATATCATTAAAAATGTAAGATTTGATACAAGTATAAAATTTGCTGAAGATATAAAGTTTATATGTGAGTGTTTTGCAAATGGTAACAGTTATGGATATGTTGATTATGTTGGATATAATTATCTATATAATGATAATAGCATGACCAAGAAAAGTAATGTTGAAGTAAGAGTAAAAGAATGCATAGATAATGTTAATGTATTTAAATCACTTTCTAAATATTGTAATGATACAGATTTTATGAAAACTTTTATTTTTAAAAGATTAAATATGAAGTTAAAATATTTGATTAAAACAACTAACATAAACTATAAAGAGTTTTTAGAAATTATGAGTTATATTTATGAAAAAACTGATATTAAAATGATACAAGTAAACTTGAATTCTTTAAAGAGTTTAGAATTTAAAGATAGGTTTCTTACTAAGTTATTAATTCAAAAAAAATATAGATTTTATTTTATAATTAATAAAATCTATTATAAGATAAAAAGGTGATAACATGTTTATATATTTATTTGTGTTTTTATTAAGTACTATATTCCTATTTTTATATGGTAAAACAACATCTTCAGCAAAAAAGAAAATGTTTCTTATTTTTGCTATATTGTTTCCATCACTTTTAGCAGGATTTAGGCAAGCAGGTATTGGAACAGACACTAATAATTATGTTAGAATAGTTTATGATTTGTGTTTAAGAGGAAAAACAATGCCTTATATTGCCAATCATACAGGCATAGAATACTTATATATACTAATTAATATGTTAGTTGTTAAAACTATTCCAAGTGTAAATATAGTATATTTTATTCTTCAATTTATAATACAATATTTTATTTTGAAGGCATGCGTTTATTATGAAAAAGATTGTCCTCCATGGATTTCTTATCTTTTGTTTTTATTACTTTTTTATAATAGATCGTTAAACATGATTAGACAAACAATCTCAATAAGTATTATTTTATATTCTTTTTGTTTTTATAAAACTGATAATAAAAAATCTTTGCTTTTAATACTATTGGCATTTTTATTTCATAACACAGCTATTATTGGATTTATTTTATTTATAATGTATAAAATAATTAGTCTATTTAAAGGTAAGTACACTAATTTAGTAAAATGTTTTATATTGTTTTTAGTTGTTATGTTTGTACTTTTTTATAAAGAAATAATTAGCTTTTTAATTAATTCTAATATTCTAAGTCAAAGATATTTATTTTATATAAAAGATAATTCATCAAATATTATTGGTGTTGAGCATGCTATGGTGATTTTGATAACTTTATTATGTTTTATTAGTGGTAAAGTTATTAGTAAAACAAAGTTAAAAGATATTCCATTTGTAATTTATATGGGGTTTATTCTTTATAACTTAGGAAAAATATCTAATTTTGCTCAAAGATTTTCTTATTATTATTTATATTTCTCAATATTTACTATTCCACAATTTCCTAAAATATTTGTTGGTAAGAAGTATCAAAATATATTTTTGTTTATACTTTTAATTTTAGCTTTATGTTTTTGGATTTATTATTATTGTATTTTAAAGGCTGATAGGACAGTTCCTTATATGTCCATTTTTAGTTGAAAGTAGGTGAAGCATGAAAAGTGAACGTAAAAAAAGTTCTTTTAAGAATATGATTACTGCAGTTAGTTCAAATGTCTTAACGATTATAGTTGGACTTGTAGCTCAAGCGGTTTTTATTAAAATATTAGGATCTGAATATTTAGGATTAAATGGTCTTTTTTCAAATGTGATATCCATGCTTGGTATTGTTGAACTTGGTATGGGTTCAGCGATAATTTATAATATGTATAAACCAATTGCAGAGAATGATCATGAAAAAATTAAATCATTGATGCAATTTTATAAAAAAAGCTATCGAATTATTACATTAATAATTTCAATTATAGGCATTATGATTATACCTTTTATTAAATATATTGTTGATATAGAAAGTGTTACAGTAGGTATTAATGTATATTTAGTTTATATTCTTTTCTTGCTTGAAACTATTTGCTCGTATATTTTATCTTATAAGAGAAGTATGTTATATGCAGATCAAAAAGAGTATATAACAAATATAATTCATATGGGATATACAATACTAGTTAATACAATGCAACTTACATTCCTTTACTTTACTCATGATTATTATTTATATTTAATAATAAAAGTAATGATGCGTTTAGTTGAAAATATTGTTATATCTTCTTATGTTAATAGAAGATATAGTTATCTTTTAGATAATAATGTTACAAAGTTAGATAGTAAAACTGAAAAAGATATATTTCAAAAAATAAGAGCTTTGTTTTTTCATAAAATAGGAACTTTTATTGTATCAGGAACGGATAATATCATAATTTCTAAATATTTAGGATTAGTAACTGTTGGTTTATATTCTAATTATTATATGATTATTAATGCTGTTCAAACTGTAATAAATCATATTATTCAAGCTACAAGAGCTAGTGTTGGTAATTTGCTTGTAACCGAATCAAAAACAAAACAATTTGATATTTTTAATAAAATTCGTTTTGTTAACTTTTGGATATCATGTTTTTCATCGATTTGTATATTTGTAATAATGGATAGTTTCATAACCATTTGGATAGGGTATAAATTTGTTTTACCTACAAAAGTTTTATTAGTTTTGGTAATTAACTTCTTTATTGTTTCATCACGTTCAACATATGGAGCTTTTAAAGAAGCAGCAGGTATATTTTATGAGGATCGTTTTGTTCCTATAATTGAATCTTTATTAAATATAGTTTTATCAATTATATTTGTTAAAAAATTTGGACTTATGGGAGTATTCATGGGAACAATTGGAAGTGGACTAGTTTTATGGTGTTATAGCTATCCAAAATATGTTTATAATAAACTTTTTGGAAGAAAAATTTCTGATTATATGAAAGAAACAATCTATTATTTTATAATATTTATTCTTATAGCAGGATTTACTTATTCATTAGCTATATTAATAAGTTTTGATAATGTTTATCTTCAATTCATAAGTAATGTATTGATAGCTTTAATTGTTCCAAATGTAATTATGTTATTATTATTTTCAAAAGATGAAAACTTTAAATATTTTATAAATATGTTGAAAGGATTAAAAAAGAGACGATAGGTTATAATAATTTATGAAAAAAGAAACAAACCGTTTCTTTTTTGTATGTGAGAAAAACTTTACTTGATAGCAAAGTAAATGTATAAAAAAATATTTTTGTTACACAATAATTTTAGGTGATAATATGTCTAGAATATTAATGATTGTAGGTTCAAGAAGAGAAGGTAATTCAATTCACTTAGCAAACGGTTTAAAAACTATTTTTGATAAAAATAGAATTTCAAGTGATATTATAGTTCCGGGAAATCAAAAAATATATTTATGTACTGGTTGTATGGACTGTGATAAAAATGGTGTATGTGATTTTAATGATGATATGAAAGCAAACATTGATAAAGTTAATAATGCTGAAGTGTTACTTTTTATTACGCCAACGAGATGGAACACTTTATCAGGTGACTTGAAAATATTTATTGATAGGTTAAATCCTCTTTATAGTGAGAAAAAGTTGAAAGATAAAAAAATGATAGTTTTAGTTGTAGGCTCAAAATCTAGAAATGAATATTCAACTGATGGTGCTTTAACATCACTCGGATCATTTATTGAAAGTGCAGAAGGAAAATTAGTGTATAAAGCATTTTTTGATAATTGTTTAAATTATCCAGATATTCTAAACTATAGTGATAAAATTGAAACTGTTGCAAACGATATAATAAATGCTATAAATTAAACTACTTTTGTAGTTTTTTTGTTATAATAATTTTGGTGAAATTAAATGAATGAATTATATTCTGTTTTTATTAAATATTACTTTTTAAATCCTATTATAATTTTTGTTTTTTTATTAGGTTTATTTTGTTTTTTATTTGAATCGAAGATAATAGGATTTTTTGGTGAACTATGGACTAAAAAGGATTTAAAAAAGTTACCAAAGGAATATAAAATATTGAATAATATAATGATCAAATCAAATAATTCCACTCATCAAATAGATCATATTGTTGTATCTAAATATGGGATTTTCGTTATTGAAACAAAGCAATATAATGGTTTTATTACTGGTGATAAATTTGATTCTAAATGGGTTAGACATGTTGGCAAGAAAAAGTATTATTATACAAATCCTATAAAACAAAATTATGGACATATATTATCTTTAAGTGAGTTTTTAGATGTTGATAAAAATAAATTTATCAATATTGTTTCAATTCCTAGTGCTGCAAGACTTAGAATAAAAGATGATGGGGAAATTGTTAGATATGGAAAGGTAAAGGATAAAATTATTTCTTATAGAAATGAAATAGTTGCTAATGTAGATGAAATTACGGAAATTTTATTAAGTTCTAATATTAAAGCTAATCAAGTAAAAAAGGAGCATATTAAAAATTTAAAAAATGTTTATAATGCTGATTATTCTAAGTTATGTCCAAAATGTGGTGGAAAACTAGTTCAAAAGTCTGGAAAATATGGCCCATTTTTAGCTTGTAGTAATTATCCTAAATGTCGATATACTAGAAATATATAGAAAAATAATCTAAAAATATGGTAAAATGAATTTAGCAAGAGAACTTGCATACAATAAAAAAGGGAACATTCAGTTTTTCCGAGTTGAATGTCTACCTGTTATTTTACAGCAGACATTTAATTCTTTTGAATTAAGTGTCTATTTTTTTATTACAACTATCAAAATGATAAGAAGAAATAATAATGTATTTAAGAACTTTTATGATAAAGGTTCTTTTTTTCATTATATCAAACCTCCTCTCTATGAATATTAGAGGCAGACACTCAACAACTGATGTTCCAAATAAATTATAACAATAAAATAGCAAACAACTAATACATTCGTTCTTATATTCTGAAAGTTACTTTAAGAAGTAAATGCAAGTTAAATAAAATACCGGTAATATTGAGTTAA
>ENA-ORMX01000285-ORMX01000285.1-human-gut-metagenome-genome-assembly--contig:-NODE-285-length-38591-cov-5.447244_pt1 | contig 38591 bp, 37 predicted proteins | sample MGYA00242108_ERZ509007 | MGnify/ENA primary metagenome ERZ509007 (study PRJEB26280, sample SAMEA2338745) | human gut metagenome | biome: human gut; feature: human-associated habitat; material: faeces...
TAATATATAAAACAATAGAAAAAAATAATATAAACAAAATTGGAACTATATCATATGGATTATTACTAGGAGGCATACTAGGTAATTTATTTGATAGAATATTTTATGGTTATGTGATTGATTACTTAGATTTTAGAATATTTAATTTTAATTTTGCAATATTTAATTTAGCAGATATGGCAATTGTAATAGGAGCAATTTTACTTATTGTATTTGAAGGAAGTGATAATGATGGAAGAAAAAATAAGAATAGATGTAGAAAACTTAGAAAAGAGTGAAAGAATAGATAAATATTTATCAAGTAAATTAGATGATAATTTTTCAAGAGCAAAAATTCAAAAATTAATTGATGAAGAGTTAATACTTGTAAATGATAAAGTTGTAAAAAGTAGTTATAAAGTATCAAATGGAGATGTTATTTTAATTACTGATAAAGAAGATGAGATGAGTATAAAACCAGAAAAGATGGATATAGATATTATCTATGAAGATGATGATGTAATGGTTATAAATAAAAAAAGTGGAGTTGTAGTTCATCCTGCACCAGGTAATTATAGTGGGACACTTGTTAATGGTCTTATGTATTTAAGTAAAGATTTAAGCCATGTAAATGGTGAGTTTAGACCAGGCATAGTTCATAGAATTGATAAAGATACTAGCGGACTTTTAATAGTTGCTAAAAATGATAAAGCACATAGAATTTTAGCAGAAGAATTAAAAGAAAAAAAGATAAAAAGAAAATATATTGCACTTGTTTCTGGAGTAATAAATCATGATGTTGGAGAAATAGATGCACCTATTGGAAGAGATCCATCAGATAGAAAAAAAATGTGTGTAACAAGTGTAAATTCAAAAGATGCAATTACACATTTTAGAGTACTTGAAAGATATAAAAATGCAAGTTTAATAGAATGCATACTTGAAACAGGTAGAACACATCAAATAAGGGTACATATGAAATATATAAATCACCCTGTTATTAATGATCCTGTATATGGAAAAAATAATCATGGAGAATTTGGACAACTTTTGCATGCGAAAGAAATAACATTTACTCATCCAACTACAAAGAAGGTAATGACTTTTTCTTGCAACGTGCCAGAAGAATTTAATAAAATACTAGAAGAATACAAAGAAGAGTAGGAGATAAAATGGATTTAACAGTTATGGATAGTTATGATTTACTTGTTATGAAATTAATACATTATTTTATAGTTAGTGAAAATTATACTCCAATAATAATAAAAGGAATTGATGATGAAGTATGGCTTGAAAATAAAAATAATGAATATAGTATTGTTAGAATAGTTACAAGAAAAATTATAAATAAAGAACAATATGATTATGATATATTAAAAACTAAACATATTGTAAAGCAGTTAAAAAGAAAATTAATTGATTTTTCTATGAATGTTTTATCAATATATTTAGATAAGAATTTTTATACTAATAAAATCGATAATTTTGATGAAAAATATATAAAAATAAAAGAAGAAAATCAAGAATTCAAAATAGAAAGAAAAAATATATCACAAATAAAAACAGTTTATAATTGGGATTAATAAAACCAAAAAAATAAAATGATTAAAAATCAAAGAGGAGGAATAAAAATGAAAGCTATTGATAACAAAGAATTAATATTAGCGTTAGAAGAACTAGAAAAGGAAAAAGGTATAAAAAAAGAATACGTATTAGAATCAATAGAAACAGCATTAGTTACAGCATATAAAAGAAATTTTGATGCATTAGAAAATGTAAAAGTAGACATAGACCATAATACAGGAGCAACACACATTTATTCAATAAAAGAAGTAATGGAAAGAGCAAATGATGATGCATTAGAAATCAGTTTAGAAGATGCACACAAAATAAACAAAGACTTAAAAATAGGAGACTCAGTAGAAGTAGAAATAGTACCAAAAGACTTTGGTAGAATAGCAGCACAAACAGCAAAACAAGTAATAGTTCAAAAATTAAGAGAAGTTGAAAGAGACATAGTATTTGACGAATATAGCCAAAGAAAAGGAGAAATAGTTTCAGGTATAATTCAAAAAGCAGACAAAAATATTGTAATAATGGATTTAGGAAAATTAGAAGGAATAATGCTAGCGAAAGAAAAAATGCCAACAGAAACATATAGAGTAAATGATAAAATAAAAGCATATATAGTAGATGTTGAAAGAGGACTAAAAGGGGCACCACAAGTAATGGTATCTAGAAGTCATCCAGACTTTGTTAGAAAATTATTAGAATTTGAAATACCAGAAATCTATGAAGGACTAATAGAAATAAAAGCAGTATCACGTGACCCAGGTTACAGAAGTAAAGTTGCAGTATATTCACAAGACCCTAACATAGATCCAGTTGGTTCATGTGTAGGTTCAAAAGGAGTAAGAATTCAAAATGTAATAAATGAATTACATGGAGAAAAAATAGATGTAATTGAATGGGATGAAGACCCAAGTGTATTTATAGCAGCAGCATTATTACCAGCACAAATATTAGCAGTTGATATAAAAGAAAACGAAAAATTTGCAGAAGTAATAGTACCAGATGACCAATTATCATTAGCAATTGGAAAATCAGGACAAAATGCAAGACTTGCAGCAAAACTTACAAATTGGAAAATTGATATAAAATCAGAATCACAATACAGAGAATTTTTAGAACAAAATGCTAAAAACGAAGAAGATGGAAATGAATAATATTCGTGATTTGATAGAGAGAGCACGGCGTGGACTGAAGTTTACCGGAAATTCGAAATTAGAGATAACTCGGTTTATAAGGAGTTCGGTGAGTGATGTGGGGGTTCGGAAGGTAACGAATCTTTTAACACTTCTTGAGCTGATGGCCACATCGACTGAGTATGAGTTACTGGCCTCAGTGGGATTTACGAATTCTGTAAATTCAGAAGATTTTGAGAGATTTAATAAGGTATACAAGTTTCTCGTCAAGAACTTTGCGACTTCCATTAGGTTGGAAGAAGTTTCGACTTTGGTTGGATTGACCCCGACAGCTTTTTGCCGTTATTTCAAGGAGAGGACCAAGAAAACCTTTGTAGAATATCTGAACGAAATGCGTATCGGTTATTCGAAAAAACTATTACTGGAAAACAAAATGAAGATTTCTACTATCAGTGGAGAAGTCGGATTCCCTAACTTGTCTAATTTTATATCCCAATTTAAAAAAGTGACAGGAATGTCCCCGTCGCAGTTCCAAAAGCAGTTTGGAGTAAAGGCTAAACAAGCCATTTGATTCTACTATTTTATCATTGAATATTTGGTGGTTAGAGCCTTGGTTTTCTACTTTTTTTGCAAGGTTTTATCCATTTGCTGCGAATAATGGTAAAATACCATAATTATCGGAAAATATAGAGGAAAGAGCGAGTTCCATATCAGCGTACTTTTGCAATATAAGATTTTAAAAGTATGATGCTGATGAATGATAAGAGAACAAATGAGTCGCCTTTGCTCTTTATAAAGGATTCTTTGATCGGTGAAAATGTGAAGAGGAGTTTGAAGACTTTGGCTGATTTACGAGGTGTTTTTCATAATTGTGAGGCTTATGAACAGATGTCTCCTGATACTTTATTGTATGAGGTGACTTGTCATCTGCCGGTTGAAGAAGGAACGCCAGGGGGACTCTATTTCGGAATCACGAGAATTTATCCAGGTAAGGTTGGTGATGAGTATTTCATGACCAAAGGACATTTTCATGCCAATATGAATCGTGGGGAGTACTATTGGGGAGTGGAAGGTGAAGGCAGATTGATTATGATGGATCAGAACCGAAGGGTTTGGAGTGAGCGGATGTTTCCGGGTAGTCTTCATTATATACCTGGAGGGGTGGCCCATCGTGTGGCAAATATAGGATATTCTGTTCTGTCATTCGCTGCTTGTTGGCCTTCGGACGCAGGACATGATTATCAAGTGATTTTGGAGAACGGGTTTTCTGCATCTTTACAGTGTGTGAATGGCAATCCCCAATTGATAGAAATATGAATATGAAGTATATCATAGCTGTAGATTTGGGAGGAACCATTACAAAAGTCGGTCTCTTACGCAATGGAGAACTGGTAGACTATGTAAAAATGCCTTCTCGTCAAGATTTGGATATGACAGCAAGTTTGCCGGAGATTGAAAATGCAATTGATTTCCTGCTAAATTCAAATGGTGTGAAGCGCCTCTTTGGAGTGGGTATAGCTTTTCCAGGGCTAGTAAATAATAAAAAAAGCATTATTATATCTACGAATGAAAAATATGATGATGGAGTGGAGCTTGATTTGGATAGATGGGCGGATGAACATTGGGGAGCCCCCTTTTACATTGATAATGACGCACGGCTTGCAGCAATTGGAGAATGGCAATATGGGAGCGGCAGAGGATATGATAGCGTTGTTATGATGACTATTGGTACGGGCATAGGATCGGGAGTCATTATGAATGGTGAGGTAATGTATGGAAAGCACTTTCAAGCAGGTTCGTTGGGTGGCCATTTTGTAGTAGACTACAAAGGAAGGTTATGCTCTTGTGGAAACAAGGGGTGTGTGGAGGCTTTGTCCTCTTCATTCTTCCTTCATAAAATTATAAAGGATCATGCTTGCCTGTCTCCTTCGTTTAAAATGTCATCTCAGAATTATGATTTTAAAGAAATCTTCCAATTGGCGGAACAAGGAAATAGAGACGCGTTATTGGTACGAAATGAATGCATTGAAATATGGGGAGCTGCTGTTATAAATTTTATTCATGCTTATGATCCTGAAGTGGTGATACTTGGAGGGGGAATCATGAATAGCCATAAAGTGATAGTGCCTTATATCGAGGAACGGGTGTCAAAGTTTGCCTGGACTCCGAGTGCAAAAGTATCTGTGGTAGTTTCTAGCTTGGGAGATTATGCAGCTTTGTATGGTTTGGAATATTGTTTAAGAAAAAAGATAAAAGATGAAGTATTCTGCTAATTACGATAAATATCCTTTTGTGCAGGTGTCCTATAATTCGGATGACTGTATTTCCGGTTGGTTTGCCATTACCGATAGTATCAGTGAACGTTTGAAGGTACTGGAGAAGCCGTTGAAAGTGGTTGTGATTGAGTGCTATCAAGGAGTGTTTGAGAATGATATACGTAATGCTTTTGCCGGTAGGTTCAATAATGCTTTATTTGTTCATACAGATAGTGCGATGTTGCCGGAAGAGAAAATCAATGATTTTTTCTATCCTGATATTACCGATGATGAATTATTCGGCTATCTGACCCGGTATACAATGGAATGTTTTTTTGATTTCGATAAAGTTACTGGTATCCGGCAACAGATAGAAGATTTGCAGTCTGGTATTGTAATAGTCTATGGGGTTGGTGCGGCCTATCTTTGTGAACATCCTGATTTGTTGATTTATGCCGATATGGCAAGATGGGAGATACAGTCCAGATTCCGTAAAAATGAAATATCAAATATAGGTGTCAACAATAAAGAAGAACGAACCTCCTTGCAGTATAAAAGAGCTTTTTTCGTAGATTGGAGAATATGCGATAGGCACAAAAAGATGCTGATGGCAAAGGTGGATTATGTTTTGGATACGAACCGGCGCAATCATCCTAAGATGATTACAGGCAAAGCGATGTTTGAGGGATTGGAGAAAGCGGTAAATGGTCCGTTTCGTGTAGTTCCCTTTTTTGATCCGGGGCCTTGGGGAGGACAGTGGATGAAAGATGTTTGCGATTTAGAACGGACGATGCCTAATTATGCTTGGTGTTTTGACTGTGTACCTGAAGAAAACAGTCTGTTGTTGGCCTTTGGGGATGAGAAAGTGGAAATACCGTCAATTGATTTGATTTTTGCTTATCCCCGACAGTTATTGGGTGATGCTGTGTATGGCAGGTTTGGTGATGAGTTTCCAATACGGTTTGACTTTCTTGATACGATAGAAGGCGGCAATCTAAGCTTACAAGTTCATCCTTTGACTGAATATATACAACAGAAATTTGGGATGCATTATACGCAGGATGAGAGCTACTATATTTTGGATGCTAAGGAGGGGGCAACTGTATATTTGGGTTTGAAGGATAATATTAAACCGGAGGAGATGCTTGATGAATTGGAAAAATCGCAAAGGACTGGTGAATTTGAAGTGGAGAAGTATGTAGGTATTTATCCGGCAAAGAAGCATGATCATTTTTTAATTCCGGCTGGTACGGTACATTGTTCGGGAAGGAATAGCATGGTACTTGAGATTAGTGCAACCCCATACATCTTTACATTTAAGTTGTGGGATTGGGGACGGATGGGACTGGATGGCAGACCGCGTCCGATTAATATAGCTCATGGGGCTAATGTGATACAATGGAATAGAACGGAGTCTTGGGTGAAAGAAGAACTGATAAACAAGGTCTCTGTTATTGGTGAAGGAGATTCTTGGCGTGAAGAAAAGACGGGACTTCATGAATGGGAATTTATAGAAACAAGAAGACATTGGTTCACGGACAAAGTTTTGCATAAGAATGAGTCGGGTGTTAATGTTCTGAATCTGATTGAGGGACGTTCGGTGATAGTGGAAAGTCCTATAGGACAATTTTCTCCGTTTGTTGTCCATTATGCGGAAACTTTTATTATTCCTGCTGCCATAAAGGAATATACAATAAAACCTTATGGGGAGTCTGAAGGAATGGAATGTGGAACAATTAAAGCTTTTGTAAGACATCATGCATAAAGATAATTTTGATAAGGGGATTGATATAGGGATAACAGAAAATCCGTTAGGTTTTATTTATGGTAAGGACGTTTTTGGCCCGACAGTAGAAAACCGGTGGTTGGATGATATCCGGTCTAGTTTGTTGGATCCGAAATGTGAAGGACCGGATATTGTCTATTCTATAGCTATGGATGTGGGTAAGACTGTTCATAAAGCGCTTTTGCAAAAACAGCATTTGCTTTTTGGAGTAGTGGCTTATGCCAAAGGAAGTTTGGGAATGGAACCCATTCGCAGTCAGGGACATATTCATAAGGTCTCACCTTTTAGTCAATGGTCCACTCCAGAGGTTTATGAGATATGGAATGGAGAGGCGGTCATTTACATGCAAGAGTCGGCTACAGATGAACCGGGGAGGTGTTATGCTGTTTATGCACAGCCTGGCGATGTGGTGGTGGTCCCTCCATATTGGGTACATGCTACCATTAGTACGAATGCAGATGAATCTCTTGTGTTTGGTGCATGGTGTGACCGTGAATATGGTTTTGAATATGCTGAGATTCGTCGTCATAAAGGTATTGCATGGTATCCTGTTTTTGAGGGTGATGGATTGAAGTGGATCAGAAATACAAACTATCATTTTTCGGAACTGGTAAGAAAGGCTCCAAGAGAGTATCATGATTTAGGTATTGGGAAAGGTAAATCCATTTATAAAATTTTTGAAGATGCTCCGGATACTTTCTTATATGTTCCGAATCCGTCAGTGAAAAAGGAAGTTTGGATAAGTTTTGAACCCTAAAATATAAGTTTAATATGAAAAACAGACATATAATATTTTTAATAGCTACAGTTGTAGCAACAGGAGGATTGCTTTTCGGCTTTGATACTGGGGTAATTTCAGGAGCGATTCCATTTCTTCAGTCAGATTGGGGAATAGATAATAATGATGTTGAATGGATTACGGCGGCTGGTTTGTTGGGAGCTATGTTGGGGGCTGTATGTTGTGGGCGTTTATCTGATATATTTGGAAGAAGAAAGAAGAAATATTTTTCTATTCCATTAATGAGTTATATAAATTTAGAAACAATTAGAGATTTAAAAAGTTATTATGAAATAAATGAATTAAAATCTAAAACCTTATGTGATGATTTAGCATTTTCTAATATTGATGATGTCTCATTTGTAGATTTAGAACATCAATTTTGGGAGGCACTTAATATAGTAATAAACGATGTAAATAGTTTGGAAAATATGGAAGAAAAAATAAAAATAATTAAAGTTAAAATATTAAATGCTATTGCACTATCCGATAAAGTGATAAATTCAATTCCAGATTTTGTGGAATTAAAAAATATAATTAAAGTAAATACATCACATTTAAAAGAATGGTTATTTGCCATAGATTTATTTATAAAGAAAGCATCAATATTGATATACTGATGCTTTTAAATTAGTTTGAACAAGATTTGCTAATCTTATATAATTTTTAATACGATTTGACCTTTTAGCTCTTATAAGCGTTTTTTGCTTGCCTTTTGATACTCCAATAAGACCTATACCGTGTTCAATTAAAATTTCTTGATATTTTTCTAATAATTTATTTGCTACATCCATAGGAAATACCATATAACTATAATCAACATATTCTTTATTTATCATAGCTTGGAAAAAAGCTTTATTATAATCTGTTAATTTTGCCTCATATCCCGTTATTATAATTTTGGGAAAAGTGAAATTTACATTTCTATAATATAAATTATCTCTTTTTATAATAAGATTAACTTTAATAAGCTGATTAATACAATTAACTATTGTAGAATCACTCATTCCTTTTTCAGCAATTAATTTATCTTTACTAATGCCTCTATCTTTTTTTGTTTTCAAAAAAATCCTTGAGTTTGATGCTCTTGATAATACTTCACATTGTTCTTTTGAAAAAGGAACATAATTATTCTTAATATTTATAATATCTATATTTCCCCATCTTATAGGAACTTCTGTTGTTGTTATAGAGCGAGAAGATGTTTTAAATTTAAGATCTATAAACTTATTTACTAAATCCATCTCATAATCAAAAAATTCATTCATATCATCATCCTCCCACTAGTATTATAGCACGAAATTAATCTTATTTTATGATAAAAACTGAAAATTTTTATAATTTTACGTTTTTTATTGAATATATAATGATATTTTTGTATAATTAACTTATCAAGTATTATTAACTTGGGTGCAAAACTCATTAGTTTATTGCCCATTGAAAAATTAAAACTAAGAATTAATTTTCTTAGTTTTTTTTCTTGCAAATAATATCGAACATTTGTTATAATTCCACTAGGAACATCAGTTGTTGAGTGCCTACCTCCATTCTTTATAGAGAGGAGGTTCTTGATATATATGAGAAAGAAAGATTTTTTAATCTTAAGCTTGATCATTATAATCATTTTGTTAATAGCCTTACTCTTCATTACTTTGAAGTAGTATCACCTATAAATAAAAACGACACTCATCTGCAAAGATAAGTGTCTCCAAAATTTTCAGGTAGACATTCAACGTGCAAAAACTGAATGTTCCCTTTTTTATTGTATGCAATATCGCATCTCTAAATACATATTACTACATATGTTTTTATTTTGCAAGAAAATAAAAAGCTTCCTTGACAAAATCAACATTTTCTTTTAAAGTCATCTTTCTGAAAACTATTATTGGATAATTCATTATATGCCTCCATTACCTATTCTTCTATCATATTCTTCTATATAAACAGGAAATTTCTCGTACCATTTTAAAAACTCTTTTTCATCATCAAAAGAATACAGTTTATACCCTTCTTTTGTTACACATTTTTCTTTTAAATTTAAGAAATTTTTTATAAACTTTTGTCCATCAAGAGTTTGACCTTCAGCACACATATTCTTAAATTTTATTCCTCTACTCATTAAATCGTTAATTTTTTTATTCATTCCTTTTAATAGATAACTCAAAACTAATTTATCATCTCTATACTTTTTATCAATGGCAACTGCAGAAATTAAAAGATTGTAAGTGTTGTTATCTTCATAGGCTTCTAAAGATTCATAATTTAATTCGGTATCAGATAATTCATTTTTCATAAAGTTTGTAAATTGTTTGTCACTCAAAGGTAATAAAGTCATTTCTCCAACAATGCAACCAAAAATTGCATCTCTTACAAAAATATGAATGTCTCTATTTTTACCATCCCATAACATAACTTGCTCTACACTTGATATTGTTTCTGGTTCTAAATAGTCATATTCTATATTCCAAACATCATCAAAATCTTTTTTTGTATGGTTATAAAATTCAATTACATATCTTTCTTTCATATTGATTCTCCTTAATCTTTATTCTACCATATTTTATTATATTAGCAATTATTGTCTATTTGTGTCGATTATAAAATATTTGTATTTCTTTATGATATAATCGGTTATAGAGGTGATATACATGACAGATATAGAAATAGCTTCTTCATGTAAAATGAAGTTAATTAAAGATGTTGCGAAGTCCGTTGGTATTGATGAGTTAATTGAAAATTATGGGAATTATAAAGCAAAAATAAACTATGATAAAATAAATAAATCTAAAAATGGTAAACTGGTTCTAGTAACATCGATACATCCTACTCCATACGGTGAAGGTAAAACTACTTTGTCAATTGGAATAAATGATGCTTTAAGAAAAATTGGTAAAAATAGTATTGTTGTTTTAAGAGAACCATCACTTGGCCCTACCTTTGGGATGAAAGGTGGCGCTACTGGAGGTGGAAGATCTCAAGTTGTTCCTATGGATGATATAAACCTACATTTTACAGGAGATATGCATGCAATAACGTCTTGTAACAATTTATTATGTGCGCTTATTGATAATCATATATATCATGGTAATGAACTTAAAATTGACCCGAACTCCATTTGTTTTCATAGAACTCTTGATATGAATGATCGTGCTCTAAGAAGATTATCCTTGGATACTCGTAAAGAACGTTTTTGCATTACAGCCGCAAGTGAAATTATGGCAATACTTTGTTTAGCAAAAGATATGATTGATTTAAGAAAACGACTTGATTCTATTTTAATCGGTTACACTTATAATAAAACACCTATTTTTGCTCGAGATTTAAAAGCAATTGATAGTATGATGATTCTTTTAAAAGATGCGATGAAACCTAATCTAGTTCAATCCCTTGAGAACAATCCAGTGATTGTTCATGGAGGTCCTTTTGCAAATATTGCTCATGGTTGTAATTCTTATATTGCCACTCAAACTGCTCTTTCGTTATGTGATTATGTTATTACTGAGGCTGGCTTTGGATCGGATTTAGGTGCTGAAAAATTTTTTGATATAAAATGTCGATTGGGATTAAAACCTGACTTAGCTATATTAAACTGTACTGTTCGTGCTTTAAAACATAATGGTTATTGCGATGAATCAGATATTCTTACACAAGATCATAAGTTTTTGAATGCTGGTTTATGTAACCTTGAAGCTCATATTGATAATCTAAAAAAGTTTACCAATAATATTCTTGTAGTTTTAAATCGTTTCAATACCGATACTTCGGAAGAAATTAATATTATAAGAGAATTTGTTTATGAAAAAAATATTCCTTTTGAAATAAGTGATGCTTATAAAAGCGGAAGTATTGGAGCACTGGAGATTGCTAAAAGAATAGTTGAGCTAACTAACAAACCTTCATCTTTTAAATTTTTGTATGATTTAAATGATTCTATTCAAAATAAAATTGAAATTATTTGTAAGGATATTTATCACGCAAAAAATATTATTTATACAGATGAAGCACTTGTACAACTAAAAAATATCGAAAATTTAGGATTTAGTAATTTACCAATATGCATAGCTAAAACACAATACTCTTTTAGTGATGATCCTAAAAGGCTTGGAAATCCAACTAATTACGATGTAACAATACAAAAGTTAGAATTAAAAAGCGGAGCTGGATTTATTGTTTGTTTTTTAGGAAGCATTATTGATATGCCTGGCCTTCCTAAACATCCAAATGCACTTGATATGAAAATTGATGATAATCTAAAAATAAGCGGACTATTTTAGCCTGCTTTTCTAATTCTATAATTTTTTACTATTTAGCATTTCAAAAGTATAGCTTAAAACTGTATCAATACCATTTATGTAGTCTTCCTTAGTTTGCTCTATTTCAATATCCGGTTTAAAATATACTGGTTTAAGAATTTCTTCGGTAACCTCTGATGCATACTCTTCTTGCGAAGATGCACTCCAGCCAATGTTTGGTGCTAAATACCATGAAGATGATGAAAAGTAATGTTTGTTATACTCTATCCAATCACAATTACCATAACAATTTAAAGGTGTGCCAATTTCTGTACCTATTGTAGTAGCGCCTAATTTTATTAGGTCAAGTAAAGCGTATCTTCCTCCTGAAAAAACTCTGTAGTCAGTTAAACATATGATTCTTTTTCCACTATTCTTTAAAAAATCCATTAATGATTTATTATTTGCAGAATTACCTCCAGTATTTCCACGGATATCAACAACTATTGTATCTATACTCTCCAAATCAAGTTTTCTTAATTTTTCAACCATGCTTTCTATTGTTTCTTTATAACGATTTTGTACTGAAGTATGAGATATTATAAGTTTATTATCTTTAATTTCATATGTTCCTGGATTACCGTGTAAATATTTTAGTCTATCCCACATTTGATCACTTGAATATTTTTCATTTTTAACAAAAGTTTTTTCGAATTCATTACCTTCTAAATCAATAAATTTCATACTTAATATATCTACATTTCTTAATAAAGGAAGCCCAAACAATAATTTCTTATTAAACAATGCTTTTTCGGTTTCAAATACTTTCTTTCCTTCTGTTCCATAAGTTATTATATTATCTATTTCTTTAAGAATAACATTAATATCTAATCCATTAATTGCTAACAATTTTGAGCCTTTTAAATGCTCAGGAAAATTTACAAGAACTTCATCATTAAATATTTTAAAATTCATTGGTATACAATCTATATCATCATACACAGTATGAGCATCACTTTTTCCACTTAATTTTTTTATAACGAAATTCATTAAGTAATTAAATGAATAATCATTATCAATGTTTTGAGTTGTAACGATACCATCATATATCTTATTTAATTCTTCTTCACTTATTTCATGCCATGGATTAACACATTTTTCTTTATAATGATTAATAAAAGCATCATACATATTCTTGTATTCTAAAGTTATCATTTTATACCAACTTTCTTAATCTTTATTATAACATAAACTAAATATTATTTGCCGACAATTTATTTGAGGTTAATTCTAAAGTATATTCATTATCGCTTTCAGTTACAACATGTACATAAATTTCAGGAATTTCTTTATCAATTTTCAAATGTTTTAAATCAAATAATTCTGAGTCTTTTCTAGTGTCTCTCCAAACAAAATTCATCGAGTTTTCTCCACCTTCAAAAATTAATCTTTCTTTATTTTGATATAAATAGTAAAATTTAATCGTTTTTAATTTCTCAGAAGATAAAAAGTTAATTTTACATGGTGAAAAATAAATATATTCTGGACTTGTTACCAATAATCCTTGATTACAGGATATTTCACTAGATTTATACTCAATCTCATATATGCTATTTTTATTGTAATGTTTGATAGTAAAAAGTAAACTGAAGATTATAAAAAAAATTACAAATAGAAAAATCACTATTCTAAACACCTTTTTGTAAAAATCACATGATTTAAAATTATTATAAACTACTCTCACTAAATCTTCTTTGCTATTTACATCAAACAGATCATTTAATGTAGTATTGTAAAATTTACAAATGTTTAATAAAGTTTCGTAATCAGGAATACTCTTTCCAGTCTCCCAACGTGAAATAGCTTGTCGGCTAACATATAATGCTTTGCTTGCTTCATCTTGAGTTATACTTTTTTCTAATCTTAATTTTTTTAATTTATTACTAAGCTTTGTAGTATTCATAACATTATCACCTACTTACATAGTATCATATAATAAAAAAAATAAAAGCAATTGCTAGTTGCTTTTATTAATTCTATTTGATTGAAAATATTTTAAATGGATCTATAGCTGCTTCATCTGAAAGTGAACTATCGTTATAAATGGAAAAATGTAAACTAGTAAATTCAATTTCTTTATTTTTTCCAATGGTTCCAATCTTCTCACCTGATTTTACAATATCATTTGGTTTAACAAGGACATCGCTAAGGCCACCATAAAGCGTGAAGTACCCATTTGAGTGTTTAATAACAACCACTTTACCATATTTATCTTCAAGAGAAGATAAAGTATCAGGTTTTATAACCACTCCATCATATGCTGCATATACAGTTGAAGCAAATTCAATTCCACCAATATCTATTCCTTTATGCTCCACTCCCCATCTTTTTTTAAAGCCCGCTATAACAACAAAAGGTTGCTCAGTTGGCCATGTCCAATCATTACTATTAGATGTATAAGAATAATTGGATTTATGATTAACGGTATAGTAATAAGTGATTTTCTTATTATTAAATATTATAAGCAACAATGATATTAAAATGAAAAAACTAGCAAGTATAGGTTTAAGATAATTCTTACTTTTTTGATAAACAGTTTTATCAAGAATTTTGTTTTCTAAATCTTCATTCATTTTTATTTTTGAATAATATTCTTTTATTTTATTCATTGATTATCACCTTCCATCATATTTTTTAATTTTTTTCTAGTTCTAGATAATAATACTTTAACATTGACTTCCGATAACTTCATCATTTCAGCTATTTCTTTTATCTTGTATCCTTCGTAGTAATGTAAAAAAACTATAATTCTTTCTTTTTTATTTAAATTTGCTATAACGTCTAGTAAATCATTATTACTATCAGATACTTTTATATCTTTATCATCAAATAAAGATACTTTTATTCGCCAATGAGATAAAAATAAACTTTTACATTCATTAATCGTAACTTTAAATAGCCATTTTTTAATGTCATCATTGGCAATCTTTAAAATATCTTTATGTTTATATAATTTAATAAAAACATTTTGAGCTATATCATCAGTATCAGATTTATTTTTAGTATAGCTATAAGCAAGTCGATAAACATCATTTTTATATAAATTAAATATTTTTATAAACTCGTCATTCATTTACTTATTTCCTCACTTTCAATATAATAACTAATATACTCGGTAAAAGGTTACAAAAAAATTAAACTCACATGAAAATGTGAGTTAATTATTGATTTCTTTATTTACAAAAGTTAAGTTTTTGGAATTGTATTCGTTAATCTGACATCCACCTTGAAATTCTACTTCGTTCTTACATGCTATTCCACTTTTTATAATTATTGATGCTAAATTATCATCCAATAATGATTCTCTTGTATTTTCCACAATTCCATCAACCAAGACTGATGCATTTGAAACTAAAATATTTTCTCCATCTCTAAGATAATAATTATCAATTTTTGGAGGATAAAATTTCTCAATAGCAAGATTTTCTGCTCTGCCTTTATCAATAACTCTAATTGATTCTTTTTTACAAGAAAAGAATGATGATTCAATTAGTTCTTGAATGTTTTCTATATACATTTTATATATCCATGGGTCTTCTTCTTTTATTCGATTTAACTCAGCTTTATGATATTCATCAGCTGCTAATATTAAACTTATAGCTTTAGAATACTTACCAATATGAGATTGACATTTAGTAACATATGTTTTCAATTTTGATAAGATTCGTTTTGATTTAGGTGTAAAATAAGTTCCATTAGTTGTTATACTTACCCCAAGAACTATACATTCTGACTGGATTATGTAGTCAACTATCATTTCTAATATATCCGCAGCTAATAAAACATCTCCGCCATCAAGTTCTAAATTATGAATAATTGTATCCTTTGTAAATATTTTAGGTAAGAACTTTGCTTGAAAGTCTTTTCCGCTTGCTGGACCTTTCTCACAATGCTTACATCTAAGCGTACATCTTCTAGTAGTTTCAATTTTTAAATTATTGTAAGTTATCATAGCATCACCACTTTCTTAAAATCATTAATTGGAATTTTTTCTAATTTCTTCAACTAGTTGATCAAGTATTACTTCTCTTCTATCTTCTCTAGATGTATTAATTAAATTAAATCCATATTTTTGACAATCATTTTTTAGTACTTCGTTTTTTTCTAATATTTCTTTAACATTTCTTTCTATATCTTCAATTCCTACATAAGCTGGCCAATCAAAAGGTTTTGAATATTTTTTCATGTCTTCTCTAATATTTGTTTCATCAGCATCTAAATTAGCTAAAAAATAGATTTCTACTTTATCCTTATATTCAAACATAGATAACTGTTTAGGTGTAAAAATATACTCATAAATTGTGCTTACACCATAATTTTTAGCATCATCTAAACTTCTTTTTACCATTTCGTTTAGTAATGTTACGTATTTATCATCGTTATGATCTTGTAAAACTCTAAAAGACTCTTCAAGTGAATCTAATAACATATCGAAATTATAGTAATTAAAATTATATTTTTGATGAAGCTTCATTGTAAGAGTTGTTTTACCTGCTCTTTTGTTTCCAGCAATAATTACTACTTTTCCATTTTTCATTTAATCACTTCCATAACATAATTATAACTAATAAATCTATTTTATCAAAGAAAAACAAAAAACTTGCATAGAATTTATGCAAGCTCATTAGTTTTTACGAATAATTTAAGTTTTTAAAATACATGATAATGATCTAATAATTTTTTTGAGTTACTAATATCATGCATAACAGAATTTACAGTATATCCATTTTGTTGAGCATATTTTAAAGCCCAATTATTCAACAATATTTTGTATATTTCTTCATAATTTGAAACAACGCCAGTATCATGTAAAAATGATTGTTCTGCCATTCTTCTTGTACATATTTGGTAATCTTTATAACTACCAATTGAATCATCAAATCCATATCGACCATTTAGATATCTAAAAATATTTAAAGTGTTTTCATATGCATATTCAAAAGCATAATACTCATCTGGATTTGTTATATACAAGTAAAATTCCTTTCTTATATCCGCTTGTTGTTGTCTTTCAGTTACTTCATGACAATCAAAATAAGTTTTATATTCTTTTAATTCACGGTAAAGTTCACCTTCACCTTGATTTAATCCACAAATCAAATGATGAAATAAAGCATGAAATTGTTCATGTAGCATCGAATCTAAAAGCCTTATATTAAGACCTTCCACTTCTTCATATGTTTTTTCTCTTGTTATGGGATTATATGTTTCTTCTTTTCCTTCAAAAATATACTTTTCATTAAATAGTATTTTACCTGGTTTACCATTTTTACCAAAAATTATTCCGGCATTCATCAATCTTTCATCTTTGTTGTCGGAAACAACTTTATATGGTTTTCTATTTTGCTTCTTTGCTTCAATGTTTTCTAATTCTTGCAAAAGAGTTAAACGTTGTTCAGGTTTAAGTGATGAAAATCCTGACGAATGAAATAAATAAAATAATTCGCATTCTTTTCCAATCGCATCAAAATTCATATAATCTCTTGAACGTATAATTTTGTTTATCATTATTATCCCCTCTTTAATAACGTTAGTTATTCTAACAGAATACGAAAAAAATTGCAAATAAAAAATAGATTCGTCACCACAATCTACTTTAAGTACTTCATTTTAAATTATTATTATATAAAATTATCTCAATCTTATTCACATAGTTATATGAATTAGAATGGCTTGCATGTCCTAAAAAAGAATTATAACTTAATAAAAACTTTTTATCATAAAATATATTATTATTTTTTAAATATATCCATTGTTTAATTGATTTCTTTACTTTCTTTTTAAAACGTTTTCTAAGAAGAATATGTGTTGGATAAATAATATATCCACAAAAATCAACACCTAGTTTATTAGGATAATATCTGCTTTTATGATTAAGCAACAGATTTAAATGGGCACTTACAAAAGTTGAAACTAAGTTGAGCACTTCCTTTGCTTCAGCTTTGGTTTTTAAAATAAAAATCTGATCATCCATATATCTTGTATAAAATTTTATTTTTAGTTCGTCTTTTACATAATGATCTAATTCATTTAAATAAATATTGGCAAAGAACTGACTGGTATAATTACCAATTGGAATTCCAACTTCGTTGCCATCGTCAAGAATTTTTTTACTGAATTCAAGTAATTTTTTATCTTTAATTTTAGATGATAATATTTTTAATAATATTTCTTTATCTATACTATAAAAATACTTTTTTATATCTGTTTTTAAAATGTAATAGTTTTTTCCATATAGTTTAGTTGCATTTCTCAATTGATTTTGAACACATATAACTGATTTATGTGTTCCTCTATTATCTAAACATGCATATGTATCATTGATGAACCTTTTCATGAAATAAGGTTTTATAAACTCTTCAACATACCATTGATGAACTATACGATCACGATAAGGTAAAGATTTTATTATTCTTTCTTTTGGTTCATGAATAACAAATTCTCGATATTCTCCAAACTTATAAGTATTATTTTTTATCTCGTCCATTATTCTTATAAGATTAGTTTCTAATTCCATTTCAAATATTATTACTTCTTTTTTAGTTTTTTTACCTTTAGAAGCACGTATGTGGGCACTTAACATTTTTTCGAAAGTCAATTTAGATAGAAAAACATTTTTTATTGTTTTAGGCATGAATTTATCCAGCCTCCTAAAGACATACTAACTAAATTTATTTTTCTACTCCATGCTTCATAATTACGAATGTTTATATATTTTCTTTTGTATGATAATCTAGCAAATACCCTTTGCATTTTTAAATTGATATCAAGTTCATTTAAGTATTTTAATTTTTCCTTTTTATCAAATGACTTATATGCCAGTAAAATATACTTGATACCTTCGTAGGATGAATTTTTTATTGTTGCAACTATGCCTGATTTAGTTGAATTAGGATATTTCTCAGTGATCATTTCAAGATATATAATAAAATCCATGTATATTTGATAAATTCGTGTTTCTTCAACACAGCTAGCTTTCACTAATGAGCTTCTCCTTTACATCCTTTAATATATTTAATGCCTGCAAGGGCGTTATAGAATCAATGTCTAAGTTGATTATTTTTTCTTTAATTGAATCATCAATATTAGTTTTTAAACTATCTATAACTTCGACGTCTAAGTTATGATTTTTAAAAACACGAATATAGTTATCAAGAACATCAGCAGGAAAACCACACTTGTATGATTCACTTGAAAATTTCACTTTTTTTAATACAACATAATCATTGATAGTATCACAATCTTCACCAACAAATATATAAAATTTGCCGGATTTAAAAAGATATAATTTGTTTGCATCTTCTTTTTTTAATTGCAAATACTTTTGATATATCACACTCAATATTACCACCTCCTTTAATGCTATTAAAAAAGTGGAAACGATCCACTTCTTTTCATCTTTGATGTTCATCATTTTACTACTAACCAAAGACATTCTTTTTTATATTTTATTCTACTATGTAGAAAGGTTATAAATTTCTAAAATAAACACTAAAACAAAATCCGTAGATTAATGATATAAAATATAAATATATTTTCCTTATCTTTGTTTACATGAAGAATAATCTTATATATTTTAGTGGAGAGAACAAGGCGGAACCCGATGTTAGTGTTGGCACCTCCTGTGTTCCTATTGAAGTTGAACTGACCTGCGAGAACTCCATTGTCGTAATTGCCGCCTCGATTGAACCAAGGATAAGTAGAGTCAACAAAGTTCGAATTGTCGCCGTAAAGAGTAAAAAGAGTCAAAGAATCTAATTTTAACAACTTATAACCTACATTTATACTAAGACTAATAAATTAATATTTTAAACTAACCTACTAGACATAAATGCCAAAAAAGCGATTCCTTTCCGCTTAAAAAGAAGGCGGAAAGGAATATTAAAAGTGAAAAAAGTAATTGTAAAAAAACAAGTTTTTTTACCCTAGGAGAGAACAAGGCGGAACCCGATGTACGTGTAGGCACCTCCTGTGCCCCTAGCGAAGCTGAACTGACCTGCGAGAACTCCACTGCTGTAACCGCCGCCTCGATGGAACCAAGGATAAGTAGAGTCAACAAAGTCCGAATCGTCGCCGTACCAACTGTTATGGTATCTAGAGTTGTTGTCTCCGTCTAAATATGTTTTAAACGGTCCCATTTCTCCTGTTGCATCTCCTAATATTCTATATTGATAAGATGTCATTGTTGATGATGCTGAATATACATCATAATATTTAGAATCATAATTAGCAAGAGTTGTAGCACTAAAGCCACTTGATCCTAATTGACCACTCATATATGAAGCTACATATTCATGTGCTCCACCTGACATATCATATATTCCACTTATATTTCCTGTTGTTGTTGCAAGGTAACCAATACTTGTATTATAGGCGTTATTATATGTGTTTCCATCGCCATAAGTTCCTGGATATGTTTGTTGACTTGTACTTGGAAGCGCTGAATATCCTGTTTTATATGAACTATTATTATTAATGTTAACTTCCGCATTGATTCCATATTTGGAATGGCTTAAGTATGCTACTGCTCCCCATTCTGTATTTTTCATCATATGTGAATTCATTGCTCTTTTGTAATTATAAGATGCTGTAAACATATTCATGACTGTTGAATTTCTCCATGAGTATGAGTTTGGTTTTATTATTATTTTGCTTGAATCACTTGAATTTACTTGAGCAGCAGTTGCACTTGTTGCTCCTTTGTATCCGGTTTCAAACTTTCCTGTCCAAAATCCATTTACTCCCATACTTATAAATGCTGGATGTGTCATGTATTCTCCATTTTTACAATTTCCACTTGACCCGCTTGTCATTGGAGTTTTACATGATACTCCTGAGATATCAGTTGTATCGGTTGTATCAAACACGATATCTATTTCATGAATATTTTTTGAAGCTGTTCCAGTATTCCATAACTTATATTTATATTTTGGAATCCATACAAAATAGCTTTGGATATCACTTTCTTTTATTGTATCTCCTACTTTATAACTTGCACCACTGTTAAGGATAACTGCATTTGCCCAAACTTTATCACAGTAGTTATACCATACTTTACTTGTATCAGCATAAGTTACAGTTCCATCATCTGACAATTTTACTGGTATTAAACCATCTTTTAAAACTGGCTCTGCAACTCCTTTTGAACAAGATGTTAAATTAGACGCTTTACTATAAAGTTCATCTAATGCATCTTGTACATTTTTGGATTTTAATAAAGATGAAGAATTATCATAATATACATCTTTTCCAATAATTAAATCTGCGGCATACGCTACACTTACAAATAGTATTAATGCACACATACCAATTATCAATATTTTTTTATTTTTCATAACACCACTCCTCTAAACTAACATCGAATTAATTTCATCTATTGCACATTGAACTGTTTCACAAGTAGATTTTGATTTTGTATTATCATACTTAGTATATCTAGCGTGTAAAATAGACCAATCTGCATAGAAAATTTCATCTTCATTATCTTCTATCTTTGTTTTTTCATTAATGTTTTCTTTATTCTTATTAAACCAACCAAGAAAAATTGAATTTCCTCTTACCGTATTTGGCAAACCGTCATAAGTAGTATTTCCATCATATATTGTATAAGGTTTATCAATACTCGCCCCAATCGAAGAATAGAAAACAGCTTTATTTTTCTTAACCGTTGTATCCCGTGATACATTTTCGTATGTTAATCTACATAAAATTGTCTTTTCAGTTGTATCACTTTTGCTTATTGTCATCTCTCCAGAATTGATTTGTTGAGCACTAATTAGAGAATCAAAATTATTAGTTATATTTAATGTCGTGTTATCACTTGCTGAGCAACTTAACTTAGCTGATTCATCATACTCTGTTGCATTATTTCTAATATAATAATTGATTTTTAGCGATGATTCACTCATAGTAAATGTGAAACTTGATAAATCATCTGATAAATAATCAAAATGATTTTTAGAATCTACAAATACATTTCCAATGTAACAATCTAAATCACTTAAGTTAACTGCTAATAAAGCACTTCCATTTGTGGATAACTTACTGCTAACCGTTGCATAACCTATTGTCATAAGAATTAGACAACATATAAGTATACTATGTTTAGATAAATGATAATTTTTTAATTTATTTGCAATTTTTTTCACATCTTTTACCTCTAATTATCTATACTTTCTTTATTCTTAATTTAACTATAGCACAAATATTTCTTGCAGTAAATAGTTCATGTGAATATTTTTATTTAAATAATATCATACTTGTAATGAGGTGTGTTATGAGATTAAACTTTAAAAGTTTGCCTGAACTTTTAGCATTTAATATCAAATATTATCGTTATTTGAACGGTTATTCTCAAGAAAAGCTGGCTGAATTATGTAAGTTAAGCCCAAGATATTTAACAGATATTGAAAGAGGAATACATTGTCCTCCAATTTCTAGGCTTGAGGTTTTAGCCAAAGCACTTAATATAGAGCCATATGAATTATTGCTAAATGGAGATCGAGATAAGAAAATAATTCAAAAGATGAAATCATTCAGGCAATATAATCAAAAATAAAAACGAATCGTCTGATTCGCTTTTATTTTGAAATGTTTTTAGTTTTTATATAGTTCATCATATTCTTCTTGTGCTTCAATAGCTTCTAGAAATGATAATTTAGCTTCACTTATTGCAAGCACAGCAAGTGATATACAACTTGATGAATACTCTAATCTGTCATCGATATATTTTTCTAATTTTTCTTTATCCTTTAATTCTTTTTTCTCTTCTAATTTAGATTTAAGATCGTTTATATCATCTTGAATTTTAGTTATATGACTAGAAAATTTTTCGTGAGTTTCTTGTTGCTTTCTTTTAATATTTTCTTTTGCAGCTTCAATATTCTTTTTAGTTTCATCTATTTTTTTGTCAACATCATCTTTGGCATACATACATTCTAAAACTGTAGTTTCAGTTGCTTCCTTTAGATGTTTATTAACTTCATCAAATTCCTTATTAATCTTTTTTAATTTTTCTTTCATTTCTTTTTCTTTCATAAAAAATCTCTCCTATCCTATCTTATTATACCTACTATTTATAGATTAATACTCTAATCTATAAATAGATTGTAATATTTTTAAGTATTTTTGATAAGAGCAAAAAAAATAATTTGTATGTTATCTATACAAATTTATCTTTTTGTTATCTTATTTATTATTGTCTTTCAAATTGTTTCTTAAAATAACCTTGAAGTAATCTCTTTCATCATAAAATTCTGGAGCTGGAAGTCCATATTTTTCCATTTCTCTTTTCATAGTTGGTATTCCTGAGTGTCTATTTTCAATGTAATCCAATTCTTCAAGAATTCGTATGATAGTAGGATTTCGAACTTCTAAAGAGGATGCCGTTCCCAATTTTTCCAATTTGTTTGAACCATATAATGCTCCTGGGCTTACAATTTCTATTCTATCACTATACATATACACAGAAATATATGAACTCTCAGTTTGAGCAGAATAATCTCGATGAATCAAAGCGTTCAACACGGCTTCTCTTACCGCCTCTAACGGATATTCTTCTCGATTAATTCTTTTACCTGATTTGTCTATTATTATGCTTGTTTTCATGTTTCTTCTAATAAATTTTATTGTTTCTTCAAGCATTTCTTCTATATTTCCATCAACTCTTCTATTATCAATAAAACGTTCTCCAAGATTGCCTGTATCACCAAGTTCAATTCCTGGAACTACAACACAAGCTACAAAAAGTTGAGGATAAAAATTTTGAGGATATTTACCAAAAATCATATTTCCAGCCAACGTTGGATGCAAATCTTTGTCAACTATTCCACATAGTTTCAAGCTTCTATTAAAATCATTTGTAGAAAAGTGAGGTTTACTATTTTTTATTTTTTCGATATAGAAATCTATTTTTTTTAAATCCAAATCATTTAATTCAACTCTATCATCAGCTCTTATATCTTCAAAAACATGCTCTTTGTATGTCAAAAGTGAATTCAATTCATAATCTGTCATCAAATCATCCCTATCCCCTATTCGAGTATAAGATCCTTTTCTTATCCCTGCAGGCTTATAATAACACGGCTTATTATTTGGTGTCAATTCTTCTATTTTAACTGCAACAATTATTTTTTCCTCGAATTCTAAAGACAAAATATCTGGCCTTAGTTGTGGGTACATAGAATCACTACATAAATTTGTTATTTGTTTTTGAATGTCATTTACATCATATACTCCTTCTGTTTTAAAATTATTCCTTTCATCTAATCCAAATATAATAATTCCACCATATTTATTAGAAAAACTAGAAAAAGTGTCATAGCATTTTTTAGGAAAACCTAGAGTTGCTGATTTGGCTTCAATCATATTTGTTTCAGAATTGTATTTTCGCAAAATATCTATCGCTTTGAATATATCCTCTTCCATATAATCATCTCCTATAGATATATAACACTTTAAAAAGTTGGTTTTCTTCTTTTTTCATTTAAAAACTACAGTTTTAAGCTGTAGTTTTGCGTGTTTATTCTTTTATAATATTTTTACTGCATAAATATGTTATTAGGAAATATCCTCCGTATATAAGCACAATAATCATACTGGTAAATATAACTGATTTTAATAAGCCATTGTTTCCAAACATTTCAAGGATTTTTAAAGCAAAACGCATACCAAATATCGAATGTATTATAGCAAGCAATAATGGTGTCATAAAGAAGATAAATATTTCCCTGAATAACGATTTTCGTATTAATTTATCATCAGCGCCAATGCGTCTTAAAATGATATATCTACTACGATTGTCACTAGCTTCACTTAAATTCTTTAATGCAAGTATAGCCGCACTAGATATCAAGAAAACAACACCTAAGTATATTCCTAGAAAAGTTACAATTACTCCTAATCCAACTGATGAATCTTCTAAATCGGTTTTAAATGAGTATCCAACGTTTCCAATATAGGAATTTGCTTTTTCAAAAATATCATCAACATCATATTTTTTATCACGTTTTTTCTCTTTATAAATTCCAGTAAAATAATTATATCTTGATTTTATTCCTTTCAAGACCGAATCTGGAACAACAATTATACCTGTATTAACCTTATTATTTGAAATCTCCACAAAGCCCTCGATACATTTTTTATATTTTGGTTTTAATTCATGATTATAAATTTTCACTTTAGTGTTCTTTTCTAAAGCTTCATTTCTTATACTCATCATTATTTCAAAATTAGCAACAATTATATATTCATCTTCATTTAGTCTTAATTCACTTTTCTTATACAATCTAGCTATTTTATTATAGTCACTTAAAGGCATAATAACCTCAAGGGGATTCTCATCATAACCATATTTTTTCATCAAATACTCATACATATTTCCTACTGAATTAGAAAAATAGAAGTTCTCATCATAGTATAGATTAATTGATGTGTATTCACTTAAATAATTGTTATAATCGAATTTATTTTTGTCATATCTTTCTTGAACAGTTAAGTTCTTATATCCGGAGTCATCAAAATCAACCTCATCATAACTATAAAATACTTGAGTTTGGACATCAGCGGGTGTTAATTCTTCTAAATTTTTTGTAAGTGAGTCTCTTAAAGAAAAGGAACTAGATAATGCACATATTGTAATAAATAACATTAAACAGATTATGCTCATTGAAACAACAGTAGTGTTTATCTTACTGCTTAATTGCCTTAGCATAAACGAATTTAATCCTTTATAGTATATTCCCTTAATCTTACTTACTATTTTCAATACAAGTCCAGATAAACTCCACATTATTAAAAATGTAGAAATGATTCCATATATAATTGGTTTTATAATATCCTTTATATCTTTTAAATTGGATAAGCCATCTGTTACCATATAGTACGCATATCCAAGTAAAGCACAGGCAAACACAAATACAAGCAAGCATACTAGTGGATTTTTAATCTTAACTTTTTCGTTCTTTTTGCTTGAATAAAGCAAATCTATTAACTTACATCTTGTAACCACTAACGTATTAAATATCATAACTATTAAATACATTATTCCAAAATACACAAAAGTTTTTAACATAGCTGAAATTGAAAATACAAAATGATATTTTTCCATATCAGCATCAAAAAGGGATGCAATAATAATGCTCATACCTTGAGATAAGAAAACTCCAAGAAGAAGACCTGCTGCTAAGGAAATTATACCAATCATTAAGGTTTCTAAAAACAATATAAGAGATATTTTTCTTTTACTCATGCCTAATGTCAAATAAATACCAAATTCTTTATTTCTTCGTTTTATTAAAAATCTGCTTGCATAAATTATTAGAGCCCCTAGGATGAATGATACAAAGACGCTTGTTGCAGATAAGACGGATTCTAGTAAACCAATTATTTCTTCGGTTCTTGAACTTATTTTTAACATTACGACTTGAGAATCAATTGAATTAAAAATATAAAATATTGATACTCCTAGTACTAGAGTAAAAAAGTATATCGCATAATCTTTAAAACTCTTTTTTATATTTTTAAACGATAATTTAGCGATCACTTAAATCCCCTCCAAGTATAGTTACAACATCGATAATCTTGTCGAAGAATTCTTTTCTATCCAAGTTTCCTTTTTCTATTTCATTAAATATACGACCATCCTTAATAAATATTACTCGGCTTGAATAAGATGCAGTATAAGCGTCATGCGTAACCATTAAAATAGTCGACTTTTTTTCTTTGTTTAAATATTCTAGGCGTTCAAGAAGCATTTTCGCTGATTTTGAATCAAGTGCTCCTGTTGGTTCATCAGCAAGAATCAATGATGGATTTGTAATTATTGCACGAGCAGATGCTACTCTTTGCTTTTCTCCACCACTCATTTGATAAGGAAATTTATCAAGTACATGTGTAATATTTAAATATTTACTAACTTCCTTTATTAATTCATCTAAATTTTTTACACTTTTGTTTTGAATAGACAAAGCAAGAGCTATATTATCATAAGCAGTTAAAGTATCAAGCAAATTGAAATCTTGAAAAATAAAACCCAATTCTTCTCTTCTAAATTCACTTAATTTATTTCCTTTTAAAGTTGTGACATCCAAGTCATTTAAATAAATATGACCGCTGGTAACTTTATCAATTGTTGAAATACAATTTAGAAGAGTTGTTTTACCACTTCCACTTGCTCCCATAATCGCGATAAATTCACCACGTTCAACATCAAAACTTATGTTATCGATAGCTTTAGTTAAACTTGATTTACTACCATAATATTTTTCAATTGAATCAATCTTCAATATTTTTTCCATATATTTCACCTTCCATGCTTTGATTATATGCTAACTTTATTAATTAATCGTGATTCTAATATTTCAATATCTTACAATTTTGTAAGGTTAAATCTTATAAAGGTCATTTTTACCAAAAGTAATTGCTATTTCAAAATATTTATTTTCTTCACTTGTTGCACTTATTTTATGTCCAAGTTTTTCAATGAGCTTTTTACTTATGTAAAGACCAAATCCAGTTGAATTACGCATCTTTCTTCCGTTTTCTCCAGTAAATGATTTATCAAAAACGTGTTTTAAATCACTGGCATTTACACCTATTCCATTGTCTTTAATATGTAAAGTTGTCTCCTTTTCATTATCTTCAATATAAAACATAATATATGATTTCCTATTATTATCACAATACTTAATAGAATTATTAATTATTTGATTAAGTATGAATACAAGCCATTTTGAGTCGGTTAAAACTTTAATATTTTTAACATCAACAGTAACATCAATATGATTTTCAAGTATAGAATCTTTATTTTTTAAAAGCACTTCATTAATTATTTTATCGATACTTGCTTCTTTGATTAAAAAGTCTTTTTCAGCATAGTTACTTCTAACATAATAAAGGATTTGATCAGTTAAATTATCTAAACTGTTTAATTGATCTAAAAAATTCTTATTAACAGTTTTATTGTTATGATACATAAGCATAAGCCCTGCTATAGGTATTTTTATCTCATGAATCCACATCTCCACATATTCTTTAAAATCTTCTGTTTCATTTCGGTAATTGTTGATATTCTCCATCATTGATTTATCAATTTTATATAAAGCATCATAAAAAAATTTTCCATCTAAAAATTCAGGTTCTTCTAAAGTCTCTAAAATCAAATATTTTTTATCCAATAAATTCAAGTTATTTAAAAAGTTATCATAATATTTTTTTCTTTTCAAATAAAATGTTAAAAAGTCGACAATAAAATAAATACTCAATAAACTCAAAATCATAATAGTTAAATATTTATTTACACCAAATAAATCAAGTAGAAATAATAAAATGATAACTAATATTATAAATAGTATTATATTTTCTTTTTTTTCTTTTATATATTTTCCTATATTCATAATAAGATATACCCTAGTCCCTTCTTAGTTTCAATTGCATCATTTAATGAAGCATCACTTAATTTGCTTCTTAAACGGCTTATATTAACTGTTAAAGCATTATCATTAACATATTCGTCATTATTCCATAGGTTAGTCATAATTTCATCTCTAGATACAATCTTACCCAAATTGTCAAACAAACACATAAATATTATCATTTCGTTTTTAGTAAGTTCAATTACTTTATCACCACTTTCCAACTCACAACGCGATTTATTAATAAAAAATCCTCGATACATCTTATTTTGTTCTGTATTATCACATCTTTTTAATACAGATTGAATTCTTAATATTAAAATATTAGGATTATAAGGCTTCATTATATAATCATCTGCTCCATAAGTGATTGATAAAGCTTCATCTAGTTCATTATTGTTGCTAGTTACCATAATAACAGGAATATTGCTTTTTTCTCTTATTTTTTTTAATACTTCTTTACCATTTAAGCATGGAATATTGATATCAAGCAAAACTAAATCAGCGTTACTTGCAAATAAAGACTCATCAACATTTGAAAAATCTTCAATACAATAAGCATCATAGTTGGCATTTTTAAGAAGACAAACTAGTTCTTTTCTAATTGTTTCATCATCTTCTACTATAGCAATTTTCTTCATAGTTTCCTCCGTTACTTTATCATATCAAATTTTTTATCTTTTCTACCTTACTTTTTTGTAATGTTTTTTATCTTCATACATAGCTTCATCAGCTATTTTAGTTAAATCATTTAAACTTAAGTTTTTTTCTTTATAAGCAACCCCTATAGCACAGCTGTATTTAGTTTCATTCATTCTTTCTTTAAGTTTTTTTACAAATTCTTCAATTTCTAATTTATTTGTATTGTAACAAACGATTAAAAACTCATCTCCTCCCACTCGATATAAACACATATCCTTTAAAATTATTTCTTTTATCAATTCTACCAAAGTCAAGATAGCCTTATCTCCCTCATAATGACCTAAAGTGTCATTTATTATCTTCAAATTATTTAAATCTATACTGATTATTGCATTAATTTGATTTCTGTTTTTATTTAAATCTCTTTTTAAAGGTTTTCTATTTAATGTATCTGTAAGTTCATCTTTTATATAGAAGTCGCATATTAAATATATAAAGTAAAATAATGTAAAGAAAGTGTTTCCTATATATAATTTATCTACTAAAAGGGAGATAATTAAAAAAATATATAAAACAGCACGTATATTATTATCATATTTTGGGTTATTTAAATAACTATGTAATTCAATAGCAACTAAAAATACTATATAGCTAAAGAATACATCGGTTTTATTAAATATAAAATAGGAAATTATTAAAATAAAATTTGAAACAATAATTAATCTTCTTGTTTTTATTGTATAAAAAGAATATAAGATAAAATTTAATAAGTATAAAAAACTAGTGAAATAAGCTCCATTTAGAAATAATAAAAACTCAAATATGTTAAGAAAAAACATAATATTGATAATCAATTTATTGGTTGTGTCCTTTAAATAAAAAATAAATGAATAATAGATAATCATTATAAAGATAAAAAAAACGAAATAATTATTTACAAATATATCAAACATTTAATCACCCTAATTAATAATATTAAAAAGGAAGCAAATAATTACTTCCTTTCTAATAATTGTCTTTCGTATTCATAAGACGCTAACTTATTACTATATTGCAATTTACTTAGTTCCTCGTTTATTCCCATAATCCAATATTCTTTATCCTCTTCGGTAGTACAATTTTCTATTTCTTTCATATATTCAAATACTTGATTAAGCTCTTCCCCAAAGTAAAATTCAAATTCTTCTATATGATTTTTAAAATAATCATAAGTGTATGTTTTGCTTAACATTTCAGTTGCTTTTAAAAAATCTGCAATTTTATATTGCTCTAAACCGATACGCACCATTAAAGATGCAATATGTTCACGTTCTTCACTTGTTAAATCATCACTAATAAGTTCTCTTGTATATAAATTATAATATCTTTTGATTTCTTTTAATATTTTTTTATATTCCTTATCGGTGATAAGATTATCTTTTAATTGATGGTTTTCCTTTTTTGAAGAATACACAAATGTATTATTAGTTCTTTTATTATATTTATCAGTTAATATTTTTCTTATTTCCTGAGCAAATATGTGTGATACACGTAATCTAATAAAACTTACGTAAACAACATCAATATCTTCTTTAGTAAATGTCTCTTTTTTGTCAAAATAACTTGATCTAATTTTTTTTACACAATCATTAATGTTCTTAAAATTGAAATAAACATTTAAATTCATACGACAAACATCTTTTTCTAAGTCTTTGTTATTGCATACTATTTCATGAACGTTCCTTGGTTTACCATTACAAAATTCAGAAAAATCATTTAAATCAAAATATTTTCCTAAAAATGTTTTAAGCATTATTACATAATCAAAAGTGTTAATTTCATTATAATTAAACATTTTGTCAGGATAGTTTTCAACTAAATCAAGTAAAAATTTAGAAATAACTCTTGGATCAAAAGGAGATTTTTTTAATTCATCTGAAAACATTTTAAACATATTAGTGCAACCAAAATAAACATTTTCATTTGTTTCCAAATAATCAGATAAAATAGATATTTCAAGGATTGATTTACTATAATCAATTCTTTCTTCATAGGTAAAATCTTGAATCTTTTTTATGGTATCTTCAATATTATAATTTCCATTTTCATCATTAAATGCTAAATTAAAGCTTCTTCTATGAAAATATTTTATTATTTGTTCAGTTCTCTTCTTCATTTTTATAACCTTTCCTTTTTATTAATTCTATTTCATATTCATAACTATATAATTTTCCATCAAGAGGTAAATTTTTAAGTTCTTCATTTATACCAGTTATCCAAAAGTTTTTATCTTCAGCTGTATTACTTTTTTTTATTTCTTCTAAATACTCATTAATGGTATCTAAAAAATCTTTATAATAAAATTCAAACTCAGCAGTATGATTTTTGAAATATTCATATGTATATGTTTTATCCGTTAAAGATGTTTTATTTAAAAAATCTATTATTTGATATTGTTCTAAATCGATATGGATCATCAAAGATGCAATATATTCTCGTTGTTCATTGGTTATACCGTTCATAACCAATTCTCCGGTATTTGGATTATAATATTTTTTTATTTCTTTTAATATATGTTTATAGTCTTTATCACTTATGTATTTACTTGATTTGTTGAAGTTATTAGTATTTTTTGAAACATCTTTGTGTTCGTCTGCTTTACAGTTATCTTGAGCTAACATAACATTTCTCTTTATTAAAGTCTTATAAACTATATTACTGATTTTTAATGATACTCCAGATAAAAATAAAGTAACAGCAATATCATTTATATCATCACTGCTTAATCTCTCCGATTTAGAAATACGTTTTTCTCTTATTTCTCGGCAATTATTTACAATTGAATCTAAATCGAATAAGACAAAATCTGTTATATCTTTGTTATTTTCAATAGCCATAAAGAATGGATTCCCGTCCATATTTAAAAGACTATAGAAACATAGTGGAGATATTTTCTTGTTTTCTTTTATAAAATAAGTGTCAAAAAAGTCAATATAATTTAAATCATCTTTCTTATCTGGATTATCTTGCAATTGGGAATATTGTTCAACCAATTCTAGCATGAAATCGGTTACAATTTCCTCATCATAATCAATCGTATTAAAGTATTCTGAAAATCTTTTGAACATATTTGTAGTTATCAATATCGCATTTTGTTGTTGAGTTAAAAAATTATATAAAAATAAAGGAAGAACACGATCTCTAACGAAATCATTTTTTTCATCATTCATTAAGTATTTAGCTCCAATTTCCCCACTAGGATTTTTATCTACAATTAATACCTGTTTTTCATTTCTTAAATAATTAACTACTTTAACAATACACTTTTTCAAATTTACCCCTCCGCAACATGAAGTGTATTGTATCAAATTAATAATTCTTAGTCAAATTTTAACTTTTTTTTATAAAATGTTTGTAAGCAGAATCTTGATTCCTAGAGATATTAAAATAATTCCTCCAATTGTTTTTGATATAGAGGAATATTTGCTACCTATTTTTGATCCTAATATACATCCTATATATGTTGTAATGAATGTTATACTGAAATTTAAGATAGACGATAAAATAATATTAAGATTTAAAAGAGCATAGGAAATACCAACTGAAAAAGCATCCATGCTTATAGAAACTGATAAAAGAAACATAATTTTAAAACCAAGAGAATCATTTAATTGAACTACGTCGTCTTTTTCTCTTATCATACTTATTCCTAAAAATGAAAGAATAAAAAACGAAATATAATAAGCAACACTGAAAAGTTTCATAGAAATTATATTACCAAGATAATACCCTAGTATTGGCATGATTGTTTGAAATATTGAAAACCAAATTGAAGTTATTATAGAGCTTTTATATAAATTATTATTAAACTCAATTCCTTTACATAAAGATGTTGCAAAAGAATCCATGCTTAAGGAAAAAGATAATACAATTAATTCAATTATATTCACAAATTATCACCTATAAAAATATATTCTTAAATAAAAAAAGTAGTATAAAACTACTTACTTAATTTAAAATCTTCTAAAGTAAACTCACTTTCTGATTTGTAACCGGTTAATTTTTTTAAATTCGTTATTTCTTTAACTATAACTAAATAGTTAAATGTTGTTAAAGTTGAAGTGATAACGGCTAAAGAAAAGAAAATAATACTCATAAGAAATAAATAATAATTTCCGATAAAGAATGTTAGACATATAAGTGTACCAAATCCAATTATAGCGATAAGATTAACTAACAATACTGCTAATCTTTCTTTATAATTGCTTTCATATTCATCAATTTTTCTTTGAATATTTATTTTGTTTTGAACAACAGCTTTATTTAATTTTGAAATATTACTTTTAGTATTTTTTACAATTCTATAATCTCCAGTTGAAGAAAATATTTTTATTTTATCATCTTCAATTTTATATTCAACTATATATTTTTTATATCTTTTGTTAAAGAAATTTTGATATTTTTCTTTTAACTTATTTAGTTTTACTTTGATTATTTCTACTATTTTCAAGTTTACCCCTCCTCATTAATTGTTCTATATAATAACACATATTAAAAAGTTATTCAAGAACATAGAATTAATGCATGAAAAAAGAGATGAAAATTCATCTCTTTAACTTAATGACATTAGAGTAATACGTGCGTATCCATTGCCAGATTGAACACCTGAACCCGGAGTATTGCTTAATGCATAAGCAGGGTTGATATAATTGCTTCCACCTGTTGATGCATGATTTGTTTGACCACAACTCAATGAATAGAATGTTTTATAGTATGTATGATTGCTTGTGTATAGGTTTGATGGAACTTGGTTTCCTACACCAACGGCACCGGCTGTTGATTTTCCACAACTTCCACAAAAGTTTACCCAAACACGATCATACCATTCTTTTCCGACATCAGTAGATGAATCTCCACAAGCTGAATGATGTGTATCATAAAATTGCGTATAGATATGTGCACTTCTACCACAAACTGGACAGTTGAATACACCATTATCAACAGGAGAACCTGATTTATTATAAGTGACTGTACAAGTGAATGGTAGTGAGGCACTGTTGGTATAGCAACCATTGCTTGTTGAATAATAAGTCGTATTATTTGTTGTATAAGCATAACCTGAATGGATATGTGCGTGTCCGCTTTGTCCACCAGACCCACCGGCTCCTCCACCTGCATGTCCGGCTTGTCCTGCATTTCCTGATATATTTCCGGCTGTGCTACCACCGACACCTCCAGCTTGAGCTGATGTGGCTCCACCGCCTCCACCAGCAATCAAAAGAGTACCTTTAGTATTGGAATTTATGTAAGTCATTCCTCCACCAACTCCATATGCAGTAGCGCCTCCACCACTATTGTAACCATTTTGTCCTCCAGTTACTATAGTTAATGCTTCACCTTTTGATAAAGTAAATGTTCCAGTCATAGAACCACCTTTACCTCCTAAAAGAGATCCATAATTTCCACCTTGTGCTCCCCAAGTTTCTAATTTATATGTTCCAGCACATGGTGTTGAGAAGCTTTGGGATCCACCAGTATACCCATAATTCCATGTTTGACCAATGTTATATGGACATAAAGCAGCTGTTTTGATTGTACATGTGCTTCCTTGAGCATTACTATTGTTGTTTATGGTTATTGTTTGACTTCCTGTTGCACTTGTTCCGGTTGTTAATCCGCTTATTGTATATCCATTTGTACAACTTGCTGATTCTATGTAATAGTTGTTTGATGGTGTTATTGTTACTTTTCCACTTCCAGCATAATTTATGTTTAATGATGTTGGATTTATTGTTACATTACTTCCATTTACACTTACTCCATAACTATTTACTTCCCATACAGCATACATTGTTGTTGTTTTATTTAAGTAGTAGTTATATGATAAGGCATATTTTGTTCCACTTAAACTTCCTTCTGCCCAACTTTTTAATGTATATCCTGTCTTACTGACATTATTTGGTAACACATATAAATGGTTTGATGCTCCATTTATACTATTATAGTATTGTGTTGTTGTTTGGGTTTCTGGTTGTGGACTTCCTCCATCTACATTATAACTTAAGCTTATTGTTCGTTTATATACTGAATTTAGATCTAATGAATTCTTTAGATTTATCGTTGCTCCTATTTTATAAGTTGCATCTCCTTCTCCTCTTGTTCCATCTGTTCTCCATCCTAATGCTGTATATGTGCTTATTGCATCTGGTGTAGGTATTGTATATTTTGGTATTGTTTCGTGATCTCCTACATCACTTGTTATATATTCTACTGTATTCGTATTTGTTTTTATCGTATTACTTGCTCCTGTATGATAGTTTAAGCTTACACTTCTTACATAATGTGCATAGTATGTTGTATTTTCACTTATTTTCATATTCGCATTTGTTGCTGTATATTTATTTGAACTCCACTCACTAAAAGCTGTTTCTTTATACATGTATGGTGTTAATGGTACTGTAACTGTACACTCACTTGCACCATTATATAAAATACATGAGCTTGTTAATACATCTATTTCTGATTCATTTCCATAGTAGAATGTTCCTACTATTTGTTGTTTCTTTCGTGTTACTGAATAGAATGTTTGATCACTTGCTATATCATAATAGAAATTGTTTGCTGCTATAACACTTGTTCCTCCTTGTGTTGTATCCCAACCATCCATTATATATTCACTTTTTGGTATTACTATGCCTGTTTCTATTTTACACGTTGCATCATTGTTGTATTTATTACATGTTGTCTCACTTAATTTATTTTCTCCTGCATTTGTATCTACCAATATCCATTTTGCTTTTACTTCCTTTTTATAGATTGCATATAAAGTTATATCATGGCTTGGCATTTTGATTTCATTTTGTCCTACTGTTGCAGTTTTATTTTCATTCCATCCAACAAATGTATATCCTTCTTTTATTCCTCTTGGGGTTAAATCAATATTATTTCCAAATGTTTCTTCTTCTACATGACTTGTTACACTTGTTCCTCCATTGGTGCTATAATCATACGTTATGTTATAGGTATTTGCCTTCCATACAGCTATGGCTTCCGTTGTTTTATTTATACTTATTGTACTTCCGTTTTTATATGTTTTATTATTTATTGACCATCCACTTAATTTATTTCCTTCTAAGCTTGTTACTCCATTTATTACTACATCTATGGACTTTTCTATGTTTGCTTCTGTTGTATTATAATAAACTTTCTTTGTTGTCGGAGTTATTTTTTCTTTTCCTCCGTTTTCATTATATATTAAGCTTATATCTTTTTTATAAACTCCGTTATATGTTTGATCTTCATATACTTTTATTGTTTCTCCAAAACTATATGTTTTTCCTTCTGCCAATGTGTCTATTCTCCAGCCATCAGTTACGTATCCACTTATAGCATCTGGTGTATCAAGTTCAACATCTACTCCTAGGTTTGTTTTTCCACTTGCATTTGTTAAAATTTTATCTTTATATATTTCACTTGATGTTATACTTCCAAAAACTCCACTTTTATAGTTTATCGTTAGCAGTTTTTCGTATACTGCATAATATGCTTTATTTTGGCTGTTTTGTTGTTTAGTTTCAATTTTTATTGTATCTGGCCTTCCACTCCAACCAACAAGTATTCCTCCATTTGTTGTTACATTTGTTATTCCACTTTCTGTCTCACATGTTTGTTCTCCATTATATTTATTACAACTTTTTTCTACTTTTTTTCGGGTTTCTCCATCATAATAATTATAAGTTACTTTTACAGCATCATCATTTCTTATTACGGCATACATCGTTGTATTTTGGCTTAAACTTACTTTTTCACCTTCGTTATATTCTCCTTCATGTGATTTTTCGTCTCTATTCCATCCTAAGAATGTGTAATTTTTTCCAACTTTTATTAATGTTGCTAAACTTACTTCTGCTGACGTCGCTTTATTATAAATTGTATATTTTTCTTGTTTTGAATTTGATAAGACATATGCATTTTCATCTCTTATTTTATAGTTTACTGTTATTGTCTTTTTAAACATTGCATATAATCGTACCTCTTTTACATCTTCTTCTGGTATGTATGTGTCTATTGCTCCTCCTGGTGAGTCAGCATATAAGCTCCATCCAATAAACTCCCATCCTGGTTTATATGCTTTTATTCCTTTTAAGTTTATTTCTTCGTCTCCTTGATAATATACAATTGAACTTTTATCTGCTCTTATTCCACCATTTTCTTGATAATCTAATATTATTCTACTTCCATTTATCGTCCATTCAGCAGTTACTTTTGTATTCTTTGATATCTTAACCATACTTCCTGCTTGATATTTTGTTCCACCTATATTCCAACTTTCAAATATATGGTTTTTCTTTGTTATTTTTAATCCATCGTCTAGTTTTATTTCAGCCTCTTTTTCCTTTTTACTACCAGCATTATAATATATGCTTGCTGTTTGCTCAGCCGGAATATTGCTTTCATCTTCTCCAGATTCGTATGTTAATTTTACTTTTCTTTCATATATACCATTATATGTTTTATTTTCTTTACTTCCTTGTTTTCCTTCTTTTATTTCTGCATCTTCATTTTCTAAATCTTCTCGATATCCTTTAAACGTATATCCTTCTTTATCATTAAACGTTGGTATCATCTTTTCTTCTTGTATTACTTTTATTCCTTCTCTTGTTGTTTCATACCATGTTTTTACCTTTACGTTTTCTGTTTTACTTGCTCCTACATAGCTTAGAGTTGATTCTTTTTCATAGTATGCGTAATATTCTTCTCCTTTGCTTATCTCAAAGTTTTCTTCTTTTACTGGTGTTTCGCTTTCTTTAGTATATCCACTTAAAGGTATTCCTTCATATGGCTTACTTACCAAGCCGCTTACATCTATTTGACAACTACTTTCTCCATTATATTTGTAACATTTTAAAACATTTTCTTCCGGCGTTGTTCCATTATATGTTATAAATGTTGCACTTAAAGCTGTCTTTTCATATGTTACCGAATAGTATTTTTCATCCTTATTGATTTCTATCTTTTCTTTTCCAACATATTCAGCTGTTTTGCTTCTTTCTGTTTTACTCCAGCCAACTGCTTTATATCCCATTTTGGCACTTATACTTGGTATTTCTATTGTACAATTCATTTCATTTCCATATAAAGTACATGTTTTTTTTGTCTCTTCACTTACTGCTGGAACTTTTTCTCCGTTTTTTGTTACTATAAATTCAGCAGTTACTTCTTTTTTATAAATCGCATATAGGGTTATATCTTCTGTTATCTTTTTTGTTTGAAGCCCAACATGTGCATCTTTATCTATATTCCATCCAACAAATGTATAGCCTTCCTTTTTTGCTTCTACGTTTAAGTCAGCTAACCCATTATAGCTTACTTCTCCTGTCTCTTTAGTTGATGTTGTTCCTCCATTTGTCCAGTAGTCATATGTTACCTTATTTTTTCTTATTTCAACATTTGTTGTTTCTCGTGTTACTATTCCACTTCCACTTGTTGCTATTATTTCAATCTCTGCTTCTCCATTTTTTAACTCTGACATATCATTTATCAACTGTTTTTCATCTTCTTGGGTTGATAAATATTGTAGTGTTCCTCCAGATACTCCATATTTTACTTCAAACAAGTCTCCTAATGACTTACTTTTTCCTTCTACTATTTTTATGCTTTCTTGAGTCTTTGTTATCTTTATTGGCTCTTTATCTACCTTTACAGTCTCTTCATCGCATTCTATTTTACTACTTCCATTTTTGTCACTTGCTTCGATACATAT
>ENA-ORMX01000295-ORMX01000295.1-human-gut-metagenome-genome-assembly--contig:-NODE-295-length-38193-cov-50.989774_pt1 | contig 38193 bp, 39 predicted proteins | sample MGYA00242108_ERZ509007 | MGnify/ENA primary metagenome ERZ509007 (study PRJEB26280, sample SAMEA2338745) | human gut metagenome | biome: human gut; feature: human-associated habitat; material: faeces...
TCCTCTTCTTCCCTGAGGGGAGAAGACCGAGATGAGAGGTGGACCCTCCCTTAAGAGTAAGGGAGGACTGGTGGGTTTTCGAAAGACCCCCCTCATTAATGGTAAAGAGGGACGGGGTGATTTTAGAAAAAAACCTCTATCAAATAATTTAAAAATTTACATTCTCTTCCGCAGCCATACCCATGTCCTCCCTTTCCGGCAGCCTGTATCTCAGGTCCCTGTCCTGGATAAAGATATGGTTGAGCGTGAACTCCAGCGACTCGAGTGTCTTCTCTCTCCTTTCCCCTTTCAGTTCACACTCCCAGACGGTGATGCAGTGCCACCCCATCCTTGCCAGCTGTTTCTGTTCCTCCCGATCCCTCTCCCTATTGCGTGAGATTTTCCTCTCCCAGAACACCGTATTCGTCTTCGGCATCCTGAAGTATTTGCACCCCTCATGACCATGCCAGAAGCAACCATTCACGAAGATGCACGTATGGTATTTGCGCAATACGATGTCTGGGTGTCCAGGCAAGCGTGGATGGTTGAGCCTGTATCTGAATCCGTGCGACCACAGGTATTTCCTGACAAGGACTTCCGGCTTGGTGTTCTTGCCTTTAATTGCCGCCATGTTGTTGTGGCGTTGTTGTATGGTCAAGCGGTCTGACATTTGATAGAAATATTATTATTAGACGTTCTTATTTTTCTGATAAACTTTACTTATCATTCCGAAAATATCGAAAAGACATTCCGTTTTCTTTTTTTCCGAATCACTCATCATTTGCAACTTACTGATATTTACAACATCGTCTAACTTGATATTGGCAAGCATTACAACAAATGAAATTATTGATTGAAGTTTGATTTTACTATCGAGTTCTTGCTTGTTTAGCTTTGTATCTTCAGTAAACTCTATTTTTTCCTTAGCCTCATCATATTCAAACACACAATTTCCTACGCTATCAGTAGCCTTACCTCTTTTCTTTATAAACGGATATACTTTGAAGCCTTTCTCGTGACCTATAATGAGATAATAATCGCATAGCGATAATTCTTGTACCATAGGTTTTCTTGGCATTTTATATTTCTGAGAACTTTCCTGAGTTGGTGATGTGGCACCTCTGACAATCATCATTTGTTCATCAGCCTCATCAAACTTGCTTTCAATCAAATCAAAGTCGGTTGTTCCAAAGGAATCCCTATCGTTTGAGCTGCGATTTTCATGTTCAACCCCCTCATCGCCAATAAAATGTGCCTTCCATTTTCTATTAGCATCAGGAAGACCGAAGTAATTATACAATCCCACATTATCCAAAATAATCGTATTCTCCTTCCCTGCTACGATTCGCAACCCTCGCCCTACCTGCTGGAGATAAAGAGAGAGAGATTTTGTTGGACGGGCTAACTGAATGAAACTCACATCAGGACAGTCAAAACCTTCTGTGAAAATATCAACATTCACCAACACAGAAATTTCTCCCAACTTAAATGCACTTATCAAATCCTGACGAACATCCTTGGGCGTATCACAGTCTATAGCCACTGCTTTTACTCCGTGATTAGAATAAAGGTCTGCAATCTTTGCTGCATGACATTTGTTGATAGCATAAATAATTCCCTTTCGTCCATTGGCAAATTTCAGGTAGGATTCAAATAATTTCGACCTGATACGCTGATTGTTAAATGTATTGTCAAGGTCTATATTTGAGAAATCTCCAGTAGCCAAAACTTGAGAATGATCTACAAGCCTTTGCACCTCAGAGTCAGGCTTGATGGAAACATAATCAAAATCAGATAAGAGATTTTTATTTATAAACCATGAAATTTGTGGCGAAACTATCAGGTATTGATAAAGCAAAAGAAAAGATTCGTGGTTGAGTCGCCAAGGCGTAGCTGTTACTCCCAACTTTTTAGCTTGCGGAAACAATCCGAAAAGTCTGACGTATGTGTCAGCAAGAGAATGATGAGCCTCATCTACTATGATGTAATCGAATTTCTGTTTGCATACATTATAATAGTTTTTATCTGTCAGCAATGACATGATACTTCCAACCTGAACACGCTTCCACAGATACTGTTCTCTTGCTCCCTGAATAAAACCATGAGCAATTCCAAACTTATTCAAAGTAGCAGAAATTTGGTCAAGCAACTCAGTTCTATGCGCCACTATCAAAATCTTTATGTCCTTATGAGCTTGCTTGTATGTATTGATCAAGTCATTGATGAGCGAAGTGAACAGATATGTTTTACCTGTTCCAGTCGGCATCTGAAGCATCACAGAATCATACTTACTCCACACTTCAAATATCTTGGCTTTAGCTTCTATCTGATGCGGACGAAGTACCGTATTATCTTGAATAAATGAGGAGAAATCCATCATATTACATTTATATCCATCTTAATATGGAGCATAGCTCCAATAACACGCAACAACTTAACTTTCTCTTTTGTAGTATTGGGCACAATTATCCATCTTTCATTATCTATTTGCACCTGATTATAAACCATCTTCTTAGTCGTTATGAGAGGATTACCACACCAAGACAAATCCCTTTTTCTAATGTCTTCTATGCCTAAATTCCATATAACCTCAAGAAACGTTTCCAAAGCACTATCATTGGCAAAAAACTCTCCATCTGGCATTTTTACCAACAATTTATCTCTACTTCGGGTTCTTTTTTCCTTTTCAGGCACTTCTGTTGTCTCAAAGTCTGTACCTAATTCTATTTCTAATCGTAATTTCAGCTGATCATTGATAGCCTTCAGTTGAAGAAACTTAGTTTCTGAATTGGATTGAGCATTCAAATACCATCCCTCACAAATAGGTTTCATATCCCTTTGGTACTTCGGATATATTTCCTTTGAAAGAAGAGGTAAATGGCACATTTCCAGTTTGATTGAAGAAAACAAGTCTTCCCCAATCTCATTCAACACTGCTATCATTGTTGACGTTGCATTGTTATAACATATTACTTTCCCATTAGGGAATGTTACTTTCAAGAGTTTCTTCTTGGCTCTTGAACGTTTGACTTCTTCATCCATATTATATAGAGTTTAGTCTTTGTACATATTAATCGTATAGTTTAAAGAAATCAGTTCACCTGGTTGCATCTTTACACCATATATCTGCACCCATTTATCTCCCAACCTATGATATTCTCCCAGTCTTAAACGTAAGGCAGGCTTATTGTCTTTTTCAGTAAAACCAATTCTTACAACATCATAATAACCGTCAATTCTGCCACCAACCATCGGTAAAAGATATTTAACGTTCATCAAGTTGAATGATGGAATTTTTTCTACGATGAATACCTTACCCTTATGCTGGGCAAAAGCTATAAAGTCATTATCTGTCTTGCGAACTACGCAAGTAAAGATATTCTTCTCATCACTGCCAGCAGTAACAACTGGAACATGACTTTCTTCAGGCAAGACATCATGTGGGTCAGTACCCAAACTGCACTCCTTTACTATAAAACTTTTCCTAAGTTCAGCAAGCAGAGCCTCATTGTCTTTTTCTTCTTTTTTGTCGAGAGCAAGCGAGAAGATGTTTTCTTCGCTAAATGGCGTATATACTTTACCGAGTACTTGCCTGAAATGTGTTTCCACATATTCCTTCACGTTTACTGTAGGGAGCGGGCGCATTGCGTAGAAATCAAAATCCTGCTGGAGCCAGTTGCGAATCTCCGTACAGAATTTAGACCTGATATTCTCCTTCCAATGATACTGCTCATCCTTATTATTCCTCGCATAGAGCGAGAGGACAAACAGGAAATTTACATCGTAATGAAACAACAGCAAGGTGTCACGGTCAAACAACCTGTTTTGGAACTGCTTCGACATATACCTGTTATTCTTTCTGTCAGTTTCCTTAATACCATCAATAGAATAACGATATTTCTCATCCATCGATGCCGAAATGAAGAAATTAGGAATAATATTGTATCCTTCAGTTTCATCATCACGAAGTTTAATACCCGATGGTGGTACTTTACCATCATTGAAAATATCCAGATTCCACTGTATAACATTTCTCGCATAGGTGTATTGTTTATAGACGGACTCTTTGCCAAGTTCATTGCCCATCTTATAATATTTACTGTCACCAATATAATAGGTATTACTTGATTCGCCTTCTATCAGGCTCTTTGCCGTAAAGAGGTGGTCAACAATTTTACCATCTTCCTGCTTCTTGTCCATGCCGTCTGGCAATGGACTGTCACCCACCAAAGCGTCAATAATAGCCTCAAATACAATATGGAAACTCTTGACCAGCAAATACTCTTTCTGACTGGTATTAACATATATCTGGCGAGATTTGTCGAAGAAAGCATAGCAGAGTTTCCAAAGCTGCAAAGCTTTATCTGAGAAATACTTATATTTGATTTGGTTCAAGCGTATAATACCATATCCATTTCTGTACTTTTCAAAACGCTTGCCTGTTATCAGGTCAAAATTGCAGTTTATTTCCTTAGGAAATCCGTAAGTGTCTCCTATATAGTTAAGGATTGAGAAGAAAATGACAAGCAATTCTTCATCAAAATTGATTTGACGTTTCTTATTTACAGGATTCAGATAGATGGCATTATCTTCCTGAATAATGGCAGATGTTGTACTGATGGTACGCATCCAGTTGATTTTATTATTTCCTGAATGGATGTTCTTCAGTACAAAGAAAAAGAAACTCTTATTGTCCTTATTGAACTGAATCAACGACAACAGAATATCGAGAAAAGTATTACTCTTTCTTTTGTTTCCACCACCCACTTGGTTTATCTTTTTTTGATAAACAATGGTAGAATCATTGTTCTTGTCGTTCTTATAAACCACGATGGCTCTATAAATCCATACTGCAAAACCGTAGATAAAATCACGTTCTTCTTTTGTCAGGTTCGCCTGACCTTCAGGATTGATAATTTCATTAGGCAAGTATTTGCCAAATGCAAGTTCCTTACCATCCACATCACGCAACAAGACTTTAGGAAGAATAAAAACACAGTCATCCAATAGAGCATTATAATAATACCCTACATAATGGATTGACACTTTGCCCTCTATGTTCTCCATTGCATCTATGCCGTACAAGGCATCATGCACCTCAGACACATTGTATTGATATTCTTCTATAAGAATTCTCATTTTCCTTCTTTTTGAAAGTTTATTTGCAGACAAAAGGTTTATTCGTATTGTACTTTCAGCTGCAAGTTTAAGCGGTCGTTCAACAACATTACCATGCGATACATAGTTATCTGGTTGATACCTTTAACAACATAATAATCGCCCTCTTGAATATAATTATAGGTAGAATCATTCAATATCGCCTCATGTTTACTCATTGTCACCAAAGGCGTATGATGGCGATGATATTTCATTTCTGCCGCAATATTCTCTACCTTTTCTATTCCGATTTTTGAAAGCACCTTACGATAAGTTTCAAACTTATTAGCCTCGTTTATGACAGTTCCGTCAGGGAATGTAACTGCAAACACCTTTGGAGATCTTGGGAGTTTCTTGTCCCCCTTCGGTTTCAAATCCCTCTTCACTGTTGTCTTCATCATTCTCAGAGACAGGCTCTAATTCCAAATTTTTGAGAAACAATTCAACTTTTTCCTCATTCACTTTGACTTTTCCATTATCTACAGAATAGAATTTGTCAAACGAAAGTTTTTCTCCATTTTCATCTCTAAAAGCACTGCCCTCAAATTCTGAATCTTTGAAGACATCATTCCAAAGATAGAAGATAACTTTGCTGACAAACTTGCTGGAACTTATAATACCATCATCAGCCTTGCAGAAGAAATATCCGAGTTTCTTGTCTTCCGAATAAGTTGCATCATAGACCCTATCATTGATGGCTTGAAGGAAGTTCCACCAATCGTACTTGGCACCGTTTACTTCAATAGTCCAGTTCTTTTCTGCATTGCTTATTGGCACATAAGACCAATCCCAACGACGTTTGAAAGCAGAGTCTATTGGAAAGAGGCTTTGATCGCTGGTGTTCATAGTTGCCCAAATATAGAGGTTGTTTGGCAGTAATAAGACTTCACCCGCCAACACTTGGACTACAATATCCTTGCCTTTAAAGAGATCATTAATACTTTTCTTATTCTTGATTTCCAATCCTGCAAATTCCTTTTTAAGTTGTTTTTTCATGTCAGAATCTGCCTTGATAGGATATTCAGAGAATCCTTCATCTCCACGATCAAGCAGCTGAAAGAGATCACCGAATATCTGAGCGCAGTTGCCTCGGTTAATCTCTTCAATAACCAAGAATTCGTCCACTGGCTCTTCACCTTCTTGCACGGCACAATATTTCTTCCACGCCTCAACATAAGCCTGCATGAAAGCCTGGCTCACAAACTCGTAGACGATTTTATCTTCCGTCATTTCCTTGCCATCCTTGCTTTTAACCGGAACTGCTTCAGTTCCGATAACAGTCATTACAGGCACAGATTTTGTGGTAGGCTTATATGCGCCTACAAAAGTAGAGTAATCCGAATCGGGATGGAACGTTGTACGAATTACATCCTTGCCAGTTGTCAGTTCATTTATTGCATGACTTTTACCAGTACCAGGGGCACCATAGAAGATTTGCTGGAGAACAAATTTGCTCTCTGAGGTCTTTTTCGGTGCGTTAGAAATAACCGATGAACCTTCAAAAGACTCCCATTCTTCCGATTTAAGAAGCAAGTTCAGGCAGTCTTGATTTGCTACCCCTTTTACTATAGCCCCTATCAAGCTGCTCGAAGCATTAATAGTATTTGCAATATTCAGTACTGGAGAATCGGTAAAATCATTTGACCGCTTAATATTTTTGCCCACACCCCAGTACTCGTAATTCCACAAGAAATTTACAAGAAACTCTTTATCTGCACCATCATAGTTTTCTAGAAAGTGCTCTGCTTTTTCCTTGCAAATCTCTTTAGTTTTCTGGTCCTCAGAAATATCACCATTATCCTTACTAGGATGGCAAGCCTCATACATATCTGGCGTGAAACCCAAAGTCTCTAATTTGTTCTTATACTTAATCAGTTCAATATAATACTGACAACAGCATGCAGCTATATACACCCATTGATTAGGTATTACCAGTAAAGACTTCCTAGAACTTACCTGCAATGTATACAAGTTGTACCTTTCTATCTTATACTCACCAAAAGAACGAAATTTTGCTTTGAACTCATCAGGCAAAACACAGTCATCCATGTTTGAGTGGGCGATGAGCTCACTCAAGCTTGCTTTCAGTACTCCTAAATCTAACAACTCCTCCATACTATGACTTAATTAATAATTGATTGACTATTTCTTGCGCTAACCTTTTTATTACAGGCACGGCTACACTATTTCCAAATTGATGATAAGCCTCCTTCTTTGAAACTACTATTCGGAATTCAGGGTTAGCTGAATTGTAATTCTGATTATCAGCACATTCCGGATATTTCCATCCATTTCCAATAATTCTATACCCCTGTAATCTTCCAGCTTCTACAGGTGATAATGTACGGGGGTTTTTATCAGCTTGATCTATTAATATTTCGCTTCCATCTTTCCAATATCTTGCAGAAATCGTACTACAATACTCACTATCACCGAAGAATTTACGATAACCGAAACCTTTGCCGTTAGCCAAGTTGCGTTCCTTACGTCTCTGGTGGCCTTCCCACATTCTATCAGAAATTGTAAAATCTGCCACAGCATCATCAGGTTCGAATATATCAGAAACTTTAGTAGGCATAGTCCCTTCCTTTAACTTTGTTTTGTCGTATATGGTATTACCATCTGCATCAATACCGTATGGGAACTTGAACGTTTCTACATTGATAGCTTTCTTGTACCATGCTATGATAAATAATCTTTCCCTGTTCTGAGGTACGCCGAAATATTTAGCATTAAGTACTGTATATGAAACGCCATAACCTAACTCTTCCAATGTAGCAAGGATTACCTTTAACGTATTACCTTTATCATGACTCTTCAAGCCTCTAACATTTTCTAAAAACAAGACCTTTGGAGGGACCCCTTTCTCTATCTTGTACTTTACTATATTTGCTATATTGAAAAACAAGGTACCTCTAGTGTCTTCAAAACCTCTTTTGAGCCCAGCTACAGAAAAGGGCTGACAAGGGAATCCACCACAACAAACATCAAAATCAGGTATATCAGCAGGATTAGCCTTGGTTACATCTTCATTAAAATATTTGTAATTTCCAGACGAATCTTTTTCAAAAAGACTAGGCTCGATATTTTTATAATTTGCTTCATACGATATACGGGCAAATTTATCCCATTCACTTGCAAAAACGCAATGAGCTCCTACGCTATGCATAGCTGTGTGAAAACCTCCTATTCCAGCAAATAAATCTATAAATGTATATTTTCTATTAGACATTGTTTTCTTTCACATTTAAATTTTATTACCAACAGATACGTTACCCTTGATAACCTAGTTCTTCTGCCTTTTCAACTATTTTCAAAGCGAACTGAGCTTGCTTTAACGTTTTAAATGCACGATTACGTGAACGCATTGTACCAAAGTTGAAAGCAGCCTTACGCTCCAATGGGCTAAGCAAGTCTCTTGACTTCGCCCAGTTGGCCAATCCAAACCAATAATTTGAATCTATTGCTTCGGCTTCCTTAATACGATTCTGTTGCGCCTCATTAAGATAACTTCCATCCTCATTAGTTTCAGCTTGCATCAATTCACTACCAAACTTCTCATATTCACCTAATTTCAATTTTAATCTGTTCCAACATTCAGGCTTCTTACTCCATTCTCCAACATTAGAAGACTGGTTACCTGTAGTAGAAGTTCCCGTCAGATGATTCCAAACCATAGGAAGAAGTTCTTCTATTTTATCTATGACTTCTTGCTGAACCATTTGGTTTTTCCAAAATATAAGTCAAATCAAGACCTTTATCAGACAAGAGTGATACACAAGCCATCAAATAAGTGTTCATATTGGCTTTGTATCCACCCAATTTCTTGGACTTTACAATAGAGTCAATTGTGTCAAACAGAATTCCTTTGGCTATGATATGCTTATAATAGTTAGCTGTTACCATAGGACGCTCTCTCTTGATGTCTGCAACAAACATAGAATAGTTCTTTTCTGCTCCGCGACAAACATTATATGGTTGCATATTCCAGGATGCTTCATACTTAGCAATATCTGTCTTGGTAATCTTTTGATTCTTTGGATATTCTGTCTTAAAGGACTTCAAGTTATATCCACTCAATTGCGCCAACTGGTCGAGATACTGTCCACGAGTACGCTCAAAATACCATTTACAATAAGGCTTATTATTTCCGTTTGGAACCCATTCTGAGCGACTGAATTTCTCTAAATCTACCAGATAAGGCTCATTGGCCGAGAAATCAGAATTCTTAATTGCAGTCTGACTATTGGCAGACGTAGAAATCGCTTTAACTATTTCATCACAATTTTCAACATCACGAATAACACTGATTTTCATCGGAACATACACCTTCTGCATCTCCACTTCTCTATCAGACAAACTGGCAGCTATAGAAGCCGTAGTCTGACCTCCATTCACTATTTGCCAATCATATAAACGAGTGATATAAAGACCACCATCTTCTTCCTTTATTTCTATATCTTTCGCCGTGGTCGAAATACCATTATTGTATGAGAAGAACATATCTGGCTCTTCACGCAAAGTCTTACGGATACCTTTATTCACCTTACCCTTAAACTGAAGGAATGTACGAACATTCTTCTCCAACAAAATCTGCTGATATTTTCTATAAATCTTTGCCAAAGTAGTTCCCGGAATAATTGCCATATACGCATCTACGTATGGATTTTCCTCACTCATCTTTAAGCATTGAAGTTCGGTATTATACTCTGTTGGGAAATCAATCTCAACTTTCTCCTTACCTGCACGGATATTATGCTGCTGGAATACTCGCTGCATATCCCAGACATTGTATTCAATGATAAAATCGTCTTCACTAGACTCTACTGAACCCGGCACACAAGATGGATCAGTCAATCCATCAGTAATAACATAAATGCGAAGCTGATTAATGGCACCTTTAGTACTTTGTACCAACTTAGCTACTTCTACAATCTCATCATTCTTCTCGACATTAACAGACTTAAAGAGCGTACCATTCATTGCCTCACGATAGAACGATACAAGATAACTAAAACCTTGCTGGATTTTGCTATTATTCACCTTACCCAACAAAGAGTCAGCTTTTACCAAATAAAAGAGGTCCAAGGATTCTGCTTCATCATTATAATCGTAAGCTGTAATTCTCGCTCTTGTTTTTTGGAAAGAACATATCTCAGGATTGTTTACTTCACCATTATCTTCCAAATACTCCAAGATAGCACTTGCCAACTCCTGGTCATAATCTGTGTTACCCATTTCTACGGCAACATTGATATTATCTAAAAACTCTTGTGCAAATTCTTTAATGTCCATAGCTATGTTTTTTAGGTTATTTTAATCATTTCCCTTCGCCTTTGCTCAGAATATCCCTATCAACTTCCTGCATAAAGTCGACAAAGGATACGCCAAGAACCTGACAAATGCTATGAAGTTCTATGATATCAAGACGACGCTCACATATCTCTATCTTGCTAATAAATGCCTGTTTAACATTCAGCAATTCAGCAAGTTGCGTTTGCGTTACACCCTTTTCCTCACGCTTACTACGCAAGCGGGCTACTACCTGGTGATATAAATGAGAATGTATGCTCTTATCCATATGACTTAAAATTTGATTGCACAAATTTATATTCTTTATTCGGATATACCAAAATCGAATATTTTGCAAAGAAGGTGGGATATTATCGGATTTATACATGATTACAAACGCAAAAACAACATCTAAAATATTTTCTGTCTAAACTTAACTGTTTGTCAGTTAAGGTACTTTATTTTTAGAGTAAAATCGTATAACAATGAAAACTGAGGCTTTTGCACGTTAAAGTCTTTAACATATAGTTAATTGCCAGGAATTATTATTATCTTTGCTAAATTAAAATCAATAAATAGCTAAATAATAAACCTATGACACAGAAAACTAAATTTATCTTAACCTATGTAGCAGGTATTGTTACGGGAATTGTTTTGCTTTTCATAGTTTCCTTTTGCATAAATTCATTTAATAATTCCAAAGGAAGTGATGGCGTGGTGATGTTTGAAAGCCCTGGTGATGTTGTACCAGCCAGAACATTAAGGGTGATACAGGTTCTTGAGGAGAATTGCGCCTTAGCCATGGTGGACGATATAGAAAGCGATAACATCGGTGTTATCGTTCTCCTCAGAGGCGGTGAAAACACCTCATTTTACGATAACCAAAAGATAGATATTCCAAGCGGTCAAGTAGCAAGGCAAGTAGGAACTTATACCTATATGTCTCGTCAAAATATAGAAAAAACAGTCCCTATTGTAGTAATTACGAATAACTAAAGCACTGTATTTCAATGCTTTGCGGCTTCTTACGCCCAAAATTCGGAGTCGCCAGTGGGTTGCATCTCGCCTCCACAACGGGGGCAGGTGTGGTGATCCCAAAGGTGTATGCGGTCAGAACCGCAACGGAGGCAGTGTCTGCCTACAAGGGAGTTGAAGCTGGGGGCGGCATCTCCTATGACGCCGCCTACGACAAGGGGGACTATGTTGTGGCAGTCGGGGCAGGTCATGGCTTCTATGTGTTGGCCCATGAAGCCACGGCCTTCATATATGTCCGTGGCATAACCGCATTTCTTGCATTTATATTTGCTTTTTCTTGACATAATAATGTTTTTTTGTTTTTTCAAAAAAACTAAAAGGCTTTTCTTAACCATTAAAGAGGGATTTTTTCGAAAACCCACCAGTCCTCCCTTACCCTTAAGAGTTCTTTCTAAAATCACCCCGTCCCTCTTTACCATTAAAGAGGGCTCCACCGCTTTCCCCAAGCCCCTTTCCCCTCAGGGTACAGGGGATGTACCAACCGCCCTTTCAATAGTCTTTACGACCCCTTCAGTTCCCCTTATAGGGGACAGAAACGGTGCTCAAACCGCTTCGCTATATGGTTGGCGGACCATCAGAGGTCTACGCCAGCAGCGGAGCTGCGGTTTTTTGTGCGGGATAAACCGCAGGGACATGGGGATTGCTGCTGATGGGAACGCAGGGACACAATGCTGGATGCGGTGATGATAATACTTTTTATTCGACTTTGGACAGGATCGACTCTGGAGAGGTTCCCATCAGGGTTATGGCAGAAATCTTATGACCTTCATTGGCATTTAATGAATGACATCAGCGCTTACGTCCTTTACCAAATAACTCAGAATGCGAACCTAAACGAACTAATACTATTGCGTTATTGTTCTTATCAAACCAAATCAAAAGTGTATCATTCTCTATATGGCATTCCATATAGTTCTTCCAGTTTCCTTTCAAAGGATGAGGATTATATTCTTCCGGTATCTGATTGCCTTCTGCCAAAAGCTTAACTATCTCCATAAGCGTTTCTACAAATTCTTTATCATTCTTAAAACGCTTATAATCTTTCTTGAACTGCGAGGTCTTTCGAATTTCTTTCATAAACTCTATTCCTCCATTGATGCCATGAAACTTTCTAAGCTATCTACTCGAACTACTCCTGCATCATGACCACTCTCTGCCTCTTTCATTGCTGCCAAAGTTTCTGCGTTTGGAACATCTTCCAAAGCAGCACTCCTTGAAACAGGGGAGTCAGAAACTATTTTAACGCCTCTCATAAGAGAGAGGACATTCTTTAATTGCTCCAACAAAGATGGGCTATCTACCTGTAATGTTAACCGTGCCATAACTTCAATATTTAATTCAGCAAAGATAAGGGTTTTCTGTGAAACCACCAAATTTTTGGGGAGTTTTTGCTTCATATTAATCTGCCTATAACTTCTGAACTTGCGAAAGTCCAATTCCATTATTAAATTCGGTGTTTTTCTACCATTTTTCTGACATTAGACCTATTTATCATATTCCTCTAAAATGTTCTTCCACATAGTCAATGACTTCATCTATTGCGTCAAAGCCAAGTTTGACCAAACTACTTCCACCCTCTTTTTGCTTTAATATAAGACTCAACTTGCGAATTTAGAATGCAGCGACCTGCTCTATTTTCCTTCAGAGCATGTTCTGCAGCCGCAATCATCACCTCACGTGGTATCCCATGAATCAAATTAGTCGACTCACTCATATCAACATCGCCTAAAGAAGACTCAATTTTAGCTATCAAGGAATATTTATCCTCAATGCTTAATTTCTTGATTTCATCCCAATAAGGAATGGGCCTATCTTGAGATACATTATTTGTCAACATAATACATTCTCCTTTATTCTAATCCTTGCCCGCAAATTTACAACTTACTTTCGTAACCACCAAGAAACCCTTAAATATTTGACACTAATTGACTTAAGCCACATGCGAAAGTTCTGTATCTTATTGGTACATTTTTACTTCTCGACGACCTCGAAGTCCTCTTTATGGACGCCACGGATGGCAACAGCATAACCTCCAAAGTCGAAGACGAGTTGGCGGTCGCGGTCTATGCGGACGATATAGCCTTCGCATCCTGCAAAAATGCCGGTGAGTACACGCAGTTTTACATGGTCTTTGGCAAACTTCTCGAATGGGTCTCTCAGAAACGTTACTCTTTCTGGATTATCCTTCAATACTGTCATGAATGGTTGCATAACCTTGTCCCTGATGGAGGCAGGAACTCCCTTGCATCGGTCTTTCACCAAGTGGTATTGCGGATAATAATTCTTTAGGAATGCTTGTAGGGCTTTTGTTTTGCCCTGCAAGAATACGAGTCCACTGATAGATGGCTGTAATTCTTTCTTTACTCCACCTTTCTCGTTCTTTTGTCTGTACCTCAAAGTGCGGTGAATGAAACAAGGTACGGCTGAATTGGGATTTTTCTCGTTATAGTCTTTCATCTCATTCTCAAAAGCCTGGGCTGTCTTGTTGTGAATGAACAGGTAACCCCAGGGCGTTCCTTCTATACCTGGATCCGATTTGTCATCAGCCCCAGTAACGTGAATGCCCTTTGGTAAGCGTTTGCTTCCGTCGGCTGTAGAAGTTGAATTCAAGCAATCCTGCGTCATATTCGCTTTTGATTTTATTGCAAAAATACTAAATTATGTTGGATTACGTATCAGATTTTGATATTTTTTGCTGACGATCAAAAAATATGCTTTATTTTTTAGAAAATAGGGCTTGAAATGGGGCTTTCGAAAAACCTCTCTTAATGCTAAGGAGGTTTTTCGAAAACCCACAAGTGCTTCCTTGAACCTTAAGAGATCTTCGAAAACCCACCAGTCCTCCCTTGAACCTTAAGAGTCTTTTCGAAAACCCACCAGTCCTCCCTTACCCTTAAGGGAGGGTCCACCGCTTTCCCCAAGCCCCTTTCCCCTCAGGGGACAGGGGATGTACCAACCGCCCTACTCGGTGCTCAAACCGCTATGCTATATGGTTGGCGGACCATCAGAGGTCTACGCCAGCAGCAGAGCTGCGTTTTTTGTGCGGGGATGAACCCGCCTTGCTGAAGAGCTTCTTATGGAACCGCAGGGATACAATGCTGATGGCTTTAACTTCTAACGACCGGAGGGAGTGATAACTTCCCTTAACTTCTTTAACTCCCCATAAAGATAACTTTTTCAAAATCTGCATAAAACGTTTGGAAAATAATAAAAAAAGAGTTACTTTTGCAACAAAAACAAAAGACTTTGATCAATGAAGAAAATTACCGCATTTATTCTCTTGCTATTATCATTAGTAAGTTGCAACGAGAAAACAGCCCAAGACTTATTTGACGAATCAAAAACGGGTGTTGTCCTGATTTTGAACGAGTACTATTATGTCATGAAATTACCTAATGGTAACAGCATATACTTCACCGGGATCGACCAGGAGGGCAATCTCGAAAACCTGACTTTCGAATATGCTGACATCAAAAACAAACGACAAATCTTGACGGGAACCGGCTTCTTCATAGACAAGCAAGGAACTATCATGACAAACCGCCATGTAGCCCAACCCTCTATCGACAAAACGGCAGTAAAAGAAAGTTACAACAACATGGTGGCTTCCATTAAGGCATACTACGCCGCACAGATGAGTGCCTTATCGCAAGAATACCAAAACTTAGAGAGTCAAAAGAGCGATTGCTATTCTTACGATTTCTATGGTAATGCATACGAGAATACGGAAAGACTGCAGGAAATAGCCTCACAACAAAGCGAACTGGAAGAGCAGTTCAACACACTGAACAGCGTAAGGGAATCCATGGACGACCACGTTTCATTGGATGAACTAAGCATTACGGCGGTTTGCGAAATCGGAATCGCCTACGACAACACCTTTGTCAATTCCGACAGAGACTTCTTGGACAAAAGCCCTTGTGTGGTGATAAAAGTTTCTGACAAAGAAAATACTGACTTAGCCACCATCCAACTAAAGAACAAGAAGACTCCTGACGAGGCTCACGTGTTCAGAACCGACGGAACGATAGACGAAAACGTCATCGATAAGGTGAAAAATATGTTCTCCTCTCACAATGACAAGATTCTTCATATAGACCAACAACTTTATATGATTGGCTACAATGCCGGTCCTACCCTGGCTACTACCAAACAAGGCATCCAAGTTCAAATGACAAGCGGAAAGGTAACCCAGTTGCCAGACGGAGACAGGGTGTTATACAGCATCCCTACCATGCAAGGCTCAAGCGGCAGTCCCGTCATTGACAGCAAGGGACGATTAGTTGCCGTCAACTTTGCGAAGCTGAGGGGTAGTGACAACTTCAACTTCGGCATCCCCATGAACAAAATCGCTGCTTTTCTGAAATAACAAAGGGGAGATTTTGTAGTTTTGGGGAAGTTAAAGGAGTTAATGGAGTTAAAGGAGTTAAGACGTATGTCTTGCAGCTTAATAACTACGCCAAAAAGACTATTGTCTTAACTCCTCAGCGACCGTAGGGAGCGATAACTCCTTTAACTCCTTTAACTTCTGAGCTTGCGAAACTTGAATATCTGATCTGCAAACTATTGTTAGGTATATTTAGCTCCTATTTTTTACTACTTCCATCTTTTTATGTAAAAAACATCATTTTGTTTTGTCGATTTAACAAAATAATCGTATTTTTGCAAAATCAATTAAACAATAAGAGATTATGATACAAAAAGAAGTTATCAGAGAAATACTCTTGGAAAATAGAAAAGAGATAGAATTACAGCATATTGTCCCAAGAGACATCCAAATGGAAGAGTTTGCCAACTATGTCTTGATAGGCGTAAGACGAGCCGGCAAATCATTCATGCTTTATCAGCAAATTCAACAATATCTGAAACAAGGTATCAGTTGGGACTCCATGCTCTATCTCAATTTTGAGGATGAGCGATTGATGGGCATGACTGCGCAAGAACTAAACCTCATCCTTGAGGTTCATGGTATGATGTCTGACAAACGCCCAATTCTATTTCTTGATGAAATACAAAACATAGATGGTTGGGATAAATTTGCACGACGTTTAGCTGACAACAAGTACAGAGTCTATATAACAGGCAGCAACGCTAAAATGCTTAGCAGTGATGTGGCAACGACCTTGGGAGGTCGCTATATCACTAAACACATTATGCCATATAGTTTCTCAGAATTTCTGAATGCCAATGAGATTTCTTATGACACAGATACCATCGCGACCACATCAGGAAGAGCAAAAGTACAAAGATATTTTGAAAGCTATTTCCATTTTGGAGGTTTTCCTGAAGGTGCAAAACTGGCATCAAAAAGAGATTATATCAATAGTGTATATCAAAAGATTTACCTCGGCGACATAGCCTCTCGCAACAAAATAGAGAACCAGTTCTCACTTCGCATACTTTTCCGAAAATTAGCAGAGAGCGTGAAGCAACCAATTTCTTTCACACGACTCACCAATATTATAGCATCTACTGGTGCTAAACTCAGCAAACCAACTCTCATCAATTATATTGAATATTCTAAAGATGCTTTCTTAATTTACCCTATCAAGAATATCGCAGACAATCTCACACAACGTGAGACCAACCCTAAATACTATTTTGTAGATAACGGTATTATCAGTATCCTTGCCATGGATATAGACACATCATTATTAGAGAATATGGTTGCAATGGAACTATTACGAAGATATGGGTTAGACGAACAAGTTTTCTTCTATAATAAAAATATAGAAGTAGATTTTTATATACCTGATGCAGCTATGGCTATACAAGTGAGCTACAATCCCAAAAAATCTACAGAAACATGGGAAAGAGAATCTACTGCCCTTATCAAACTTTCCAAGGTTTTGGATTGCAAGCGTCTCATAATCCTAACTTACGAGTTGGAAGAAGAGATTATTGTAAAAGACAAGAAAATAGAAGTGATACCTGTATGGAAATGGTTACTTGATTTATAGCTATTATCCAGAACGTCAAGGCAGAAGCTTCAATAACAATATAATAAGAAAGTCCGTGGGGAAACAAATTCCTACGGACTTTTCTTATTAAAGACACCTCCCAACGCACATCAAATTTCGGGGGAATCGGATATTTCGCAATAAAAAATTTCGGGGGAATCGGATATTTCGCGATAAAAAATTTCGGGGGAATCGGATTTTCTTCACTTATCTTATTCATTTTCAGATATTTTCCGTATCTTTGCAGCAGAATAAAGAAAAAAATAATATGATACAAAGAATATTCAGACGCAAAATATACGATAAGATTCTCAAATGGAAAGAAGAGAATCAAGGGAAAACAGCACTCTTGATAGAAGGAGCTCGACGTGTAGGGAAATCAACTGTCGTGGAAGAATTTGCTCGAAAGGAATATCAATCATGTATCATCATCGACTTCAATAAAGCAAGAAAAGAAGTAAAAGATCTTTTTGAAGACTTGATGGACATGGACTTGTTATTCCTCAAATTACAGCAAACTTATCACGTAGAACTGGTTGACCGAAATTCAGTCATTGTTTTCGATGAAGTGCAGCAATGCCCACTTGCTCGCCAAGCCATCAAATACCTTGTACAAGATGGTCGTTACGACTATATTGAGACAGGTTCACTGATTAGCGTGAAAAAGAACACCAAAGACATTACCATTCCAAGCGAAGAAGACAGAATAGAAATGCACCCTTTGGATTACGAGGAATTCAGATGGGCTATAGGTGACCAAACATCCATCAACATTCTCGCCAAGTTCTGGGAGAAGAAACTCCCTTTGGGAGCAGCTCATCGAGAAGCAATAAGAAACTTACGCCTCTATATGTTGGTTGGAGGTATGCCACAAGCCATCAACACCTATATTGAAACCAATAATCTGAGCAAGGTAGATGAGACTAAACGTAAAATCATTAAGCTCTATGAAGATGATTTGCTAAAGATAGACACCTCTGGACGTGCATCTAAAATGTTTCTATCCATACCAGCAGCCCTTTCGCGTAACGCTTCACGTTATGTTCCATCATCAATAATAGGAGAAACAAATGAGGAGAAAATGCTGGAACTTCTCAAGACATTGGAAGATAGCAAGATTACCAATATGGCTTACCACGTTGATGACCCCAATGTAGGAATGCCACTGAGCACCAATTTCGAAAAATTCAAGATGTTTGTTGCAGATACTGGTTTGTTTGTAACCTTAGCTTTCTGGGACAAATCTTTCACTGAAAATATTATCTATTCTAAGCTGCTAAGTGACAAACTTGCAGCTAACTTAGGATACATATATGAGAATCTTGCAGCACAAATGCTTACCGCCTCTGGAAACAGACTTTTTTACCACACATGGAAAAAAGACGAAAAGCATTACTACGAAATTGACTTCCTTATCTCGAACGGCACCAAACTGTGTCCAATTGAAGTAAAATCTTCTGGCTACAAAACCCATGTCTCACTTGATAACTTCTACGAGAAATACTCGAAGATTGTTGCGCAACGCTATTTGATTTACACCAAGGATTTACAAAAAGACGGCAACACATTGTTGCTTCCTTTTTACATGATACCATTCATTTAAGGAATAAAGTCCATGAGCATTCACTCCTGTTCATGGACTTTTCTGATTTATTATTTTTGTTGAAACCCGCAAATTCTGAAGGAACAAGGCATCCCCCGAAGGATTTTGACCGAAAATTACCATGACCGCTATGATCGGATATTATCCCAAAATGTTGTATCTTTGCATCCAGCAATTGCGAAACAGCCTTTGTGCCTTGAGAAAGGTATCTATTAAGACCAAGTTTGGTCTTAATAGACAACAAACGCCGGTCGTCTATTAAGACTAAAAAAAAGGCAAGAAAAGGAAGGCTGCAAAAAACACGAATCAAGAAGAAAGACAGGAGTAAATGGAAAGTCAGGAGTCAAAGGGGGAACCGAGGAAAATGAAGAGAATTCTAAATCCGGTCAAAGCGGTCATAGGCATTTCCGGTCAAAATCATTTAGCAACTCCCAAGTGTATGAATCCCACACGATAGGGATTTTCCTTTCAAGTTTAGGGATTTATTCCACACCATCTCACAAGAAAAGCATACTTTTGCAAGCGAAACAAAACAACAAGAATGTTTCAGTAAATGATTAGCAACCTTCAAAAACAGTAACGATTATGAAAAGAAATGAACTGATGGCACTGATTGCCACAACAATATTGATGTTTGCCGTATGTATGTCAGCATCGGCTAAAGGAAAGAGAAACGTAGAGCGCGGAATGACCAAACAAGAAGTGATTGCCATCTTGGGAGAACCGAAACTCACCAGTTTCGACATGTATGGGGACAAATGGGAATATGCTAAATATAATAATCTGTTTGGAGATTCCAAGTACATCACGGTATTCTTCGACAGAAACGGAAAGGTTGTGCAGTACGATACAAGAATCATAGAACCAAACAGCCAAACATCGAATGTACAGCAGCCACAACACCCTACCCCACCCATCTACGATGGAAGATGTGATCCAGATGGCAGAATGGATTACGGCTATTGTCTCGATGATGCTTCCTTCTCCAAACTATATAATAAGGTGAAGAAGGCAAGCTTTGATGACAACAAGTTCGACTTGATTGAAGTAGCAAGTCTCGGATGCTATTATTCCTGTGCCCAGGTCGTTCGCATCATGAAGATTTTCTCTTTTGACGACAGCAAGATGAAAGTCCTCTGCATGATGGCTCCCCGCATAGTAGATTTGCAGAATGCAACAGATATCTATCGCATATTCACCTTTGATAGCGACAAGGAAAAAGCAGCGAATATCCTACGAAATTGCAGATAATCCCTGCAAAACGATGGACAACGATAATTTTACATCAAATGAGATAATCTCGAAATTTCTATTTCTTCTCCATTATACGTTAAACAGATAATATTACCATTAATTTCATCTTGCGAAACTTTTTTCGCTTTTAACATATTGGAAATTTCCTCAATTTTCCCTTTTAGTAGAATAAAAACTGCATTTTTATAATTTCTAAATTTACAGTCGTCTTGCGAACTTTTTTCTTCAGATTTCAAAAAACTTGATAGTTTTTTGAAATCTTCAAGAATTACTTTATAATTCCCTTTGACCATGCATTCACGCTTTATTTCGACTACAACCCTATTATTTTCAGGGTCACCTTGTCCGCCATGTAGTACCAGATCAGGATACCAATACTTATCATTCCATAATTTTCCAATTTCTCCGTTTAGAACCATGTTGTCATCTTTAAGCAAAGACCATTGATAATAAAGTTCATATGCAAAAACACGTTCCAGTTGATTTATCTGATCTTTTCTATCTTCTGCATTTGCATTATATTCGGCATATGATAAATACTGCTTGTCAACATTACTAATTGCATTTAATAAGACAAGAATGTCATGATCCAAATAATTTATTGTATTTCCTTCAAATTTTAAAATATAATTCATATACGAGTCCGATTAAAAAAGTGTTCTTGAAAAAATAAGCTATGTTCAAAAAGTCCAAAAGCCAAGCAATTCGACATATTCAAAAAACGAACAGTCTCACTTTAAGATTTTTTATGGCTATAGCTACGTACTATAATTGTTCAAATAACTTTTGTATGTAGCTATAGCCAAAGTTAGCTAGCACCAAGAGCAGAAAATAACTAACCAAGGCTATTACTACATTTAAAGTAAATTCACTTTTTCAAGTGATCTCATCGAGCTTTTACGCCATCTTTATATCCCTTCCAAAAATTTTCACGAAAAATTTTATAGTATTTTTTCCCTTTATCATTCTTTGGTTTATCAAAGTCAGAAGAAAAAGTATAGTAGTTTCTCACAGCCTGGTCATCTTCTCCTTCATGCAACTCAGAATACTCTGCGTTAGTAAATCCTGCTTCATAGCCAGCATTATATCCTGACTTGGCAACCTTATCCAACTCCTCTTGATCTACGTCACTCACAACTTGCTCAGTAGCTTGTGAAGCATTTCCCTCATCCACGTTTGTATCATCGCCTCCACATTTATCAGCTAAGTATCCAAGAAAAATAAGTACCCCAATAGCATAAAGAATTTTTGACCAACAGCCTAACTTGCCAGATTTTTCTGTATTTGGCTCAAATTGATTCACTGCTTGTTCTTGGTTTACAGATTGTGAATTAGACATATTTGTTACAGCATAACTATTAATGCTGACAGAAACTCCCAATGCTTGCAACTTATGAGCGATTGTTTCCACGACATCATGTTTTAAACCTTCTGCCACAATACAAGGGGCAAATTTAACACGCTCTTCTGCATAGCTTTTATCCATTCCAAGATCATTCATCAGAACTTTTATTATTTCTAACTTAATTTTCTCGTCAATAGGGGCAGTAAATGCTATATTCCAGACTGTATCATTACCAGTAACATTTTCATTTGACCATGTACCACCTGTAGGATTTCCACACTTAGGACAGAACTTTGTTCCATCTTCTAACTTATTTCCACAATTTTTACAAAATGCCATATTTTTACACTACTTTTTTTAATTAATGATTAACGAACTATTTCATAGAAGCATTATATAATAAAAGCTTCGCTTTTTCAGAAATAATATTCTATAACACTTATAATATAAAGTTGAATATTAGACCTCTCTGGGTATTTATTACAAATAGTATTTAATGAACCAAAGAAACATCATCCCCCGTAATAGGATCCTTTGGAGAAGTATCAATTTTACGACTGAGCAAATTCTTCAATTCCTCAAAGAGGCCCTGCTTTTCTATTTTTGATAGCAAAACTTTCAATCTTTCATCACCTAAAGCTAGCTCACCTTCGCCATTTAATATGTAGATATCAACTACTTGCCCAAACAATTCACGATCTGAATCAGAAAAACCAGCCTCAGACATTATTTTTTCAATTTGATTTTTGTAAAACATATACACTTAAATTATAATAAAACTATTAAGGTCCTAAAGATCGAAAAGTATAGACAGAAAAATGGCGTGGACCATTTACTTCGTCTACGCCTCCTGAGGTATCGCCAAACACCATAAGCCACATAATACGAGTAAAAGCCCACGCCGTATTGCAGACGTGAGCGTATAACTTTTACTCTTGTGGCTTCTTCTAAATTTGGCGATTTTCAGAAAGCAAGAACAAAAAGCTAACGCTTCATTTTCCTATATGTCTTTATTTGTTATGTCATATTCTACAATTTAATTGTTTAACATACCGCAAATATATAGAAAACTATCCACACTACCAAACTTTTCTGAAACTTTTTTTAAATTTTATTCCAAAATAAGTCCTATAGCTTATACGACGTGGGCTATATGAGTTTTTCTAATCATCGAGGACAAAGGTACGAAATAAAAATGGAAATGCAAGAAAGGCATTCCAACCATTTCTTCCATTTCCATTTTTTCAGAAAAGCATTCTATTTTTTATACTTTATGAAACGTCAGTACCACTCCATCATTTCCTGTCAGTTTCATAACATTGTCACCATCAAATTCGACTTCAAGAGAACCATTGAAATCATTAACATTCAACTCTCTTTTAAATTCTTCCACCATTTGTTTCTTGGCTTCAGGATCGTTCAAAAACAATTGGATCAAGGCGTCAATACTTTTATTACCCGTGCTTATATTATCTATAGAACACTTCACCTTATCAGGATCAAGCTCCAAATCCATAAATTCCATTGATACATCCCATTTTCCATTTATCTTAGCGCTAACACCTACCTTGATGTTCATCCCTTCTTCCTCTACTGCTCCACTTCCTTTTATGTTCAAAGTAGCAGTTCCGTTTTCACGCAAATCAAGATAAAATTTTCCAGTGAAACCTTCATCGGTAACACTATCGCTTACCCAATTACCAACACACTGCTGTCTGTCCAAGCAAGATGTTATTGCCAACATACTGCCAGATCCATGGCCAGTTCTCCGGTCTGGCTGTCTGTCCACGCAAGATGTTATTGCCAACATACCTATGATAGCAACAAAAACATACAAAACTTTTTTCATGATTTCTTTAAATTAAGTTATTTATTGTACAAATAACAAAACTGTTATCAAAATATCTTAGAATTATTCTGGGTTTCATTCTTTTGTAACCTCAAACACACTACCTTGTTGCTTACATTCCCTCAGTTTCAAAACAACATCGTAACAAGTTCCAGGAACTTGGTAAGAACCGACCCATTCTGTTCCTTCTCTGTCATTAGGTTTTATTTGCAAAGAGACATAATGAATACCATTAGGATGTTCATAGCCAACACTAATATTTAAGTCATATCTATAAATATATCCTCTCATTGTTTGAACATTATCGGGCACGGAAACATTGTTTCCATTAATCGTAATGGTAAACGTAGCGTTTGACTTGTTTAAAAGCGCATCAGTAAGAACGGCATCAAAAACATATACACCTTGGTATATCGTTCCTTCATCATAGTCAGCAATCACACCATTTTTAGTAGAATTTTGTTGAGTTTTATTTGCTGCAACGTCAAATGTACTTTTGCCTTCTTTATCTACGTAGCCATAAACACCATTTTTTTTAATGACAGCAAGTCCGTCACAAAAATCATGTAACGGTTCAAATTCTGCAGGTTTGTCAAAAATAAAGGGAACAACTTCCTGCCCATTTGCATTTATATATCCACATTTTCCATTTTTGACTGCAGCCACCAATCCTTCTTTAAAGGAAGCAACAGTATCATATTGGCAAGGAATTACATTATTGCCCTCTTTATCAACAAAGCCCCATTTCCAGGCAGTTTTAACAGCAGCTAACCCTTCAGAAAAGTCTTTAGCTCTTTTATAAATAAAAGGAATTGCGGTTTCCCCCTGTTTATTTAAAAAACCTGCCATTCTATTTCTCATCACCATAACAAGTCCCTCATGAAAATCATTCGCCTCATCAGGAGCTCCATACTCTCCCCAATCATCCATAACTCCATTATCGTAATAACTACTCGAATGATATGAGCATGGTATGACAAAGGTTCCTAAAGGATCTACATATCCCCACAGGTGTCCTTTGCATACGGCAGCCATTCCATCTGAGAAATTCTGTATGACATCATAATTACATGGTACAACAACCTTGCCATTCAAATGTCTTAATCCCATCTTTTCGTCTTGTGAGAATATAACTATTTTGTCTTGGAATTCAAGTTCATTACCAGTCAGTACTTTGCCGGTTTTATCAATATAATTTTCCAAATCAACTAAGGCAATACCATTCTTAAAATCACCAGCTATGCTAAACTTTGCAGGAATAACCTCGTTTCCCATCTTGTCTATATAACCATATACTGGTGAGTCATACTCATCTGTACGCAATGGCAAAGCAGCCAAACCTTCCGAGAAACTTATTTTATTAGCACCTTCCACAGAAGATACTTTGTACTTGATAGGAATGACTACTTTTCCTTCTAAATCTATATAGCCACACCTAAACAGATCATCTTCACCTCTATTTGCCACCCAAGCTCTTCCTTCTTTAAAATCAGCGACATCGTCATATTTTGCAGGAACTATCACATTACCCATTTTATCTATAAAGCCATACTTTTCGTTTTTACAAAACCAGGCACGCCCCTCATGGAAGTCTCCTATCATATTGCAACCCTTTACCATCTCTGCTATTTTATTTATAGAAGAGCCATTGGACATTTCATTCAAAGCATAAACACCATCTACTGAAAAGAAGACGACACAGAAAGTAAAAGCCATAGGCAAATCCAAAATTCTTTGGTATTTTTTCAGCTTAAGGCTTGTATTTCTAATTGCGTTTGCAAAAACCAAAGCACATGACCGAAATGTGGTCATAAAAAAGGAAACAATTGTCAAAATGACAGATACTAATTTTCGGATTTTCATCATTTACGAATTTAATAGTTTAACATAATTATTCACAGAGCCTACTATAGTAAGCGATTGTCAGGTCAGAAGGTCAAAAGGTATAGACAGAAAAAGGCGTGGACCATTCACTTCGTCTACGCCTCCTGAGGTATCGCCAAACACCATAAGCCACATAATACGAGTAAAAGCCCACGCCGTATTGCAGACGTGAGCGTATAACTTTTACTCTTGTGGCTTCTTCTAAATTTGGCGATTTTCAGAAAGCAAGAACAAAAAGCTAACGCTTCATTTTCCTATATGTCTTTATTTGTTTATGTCATATTCTACAATTTAATTGTTTAATATACCGCAAATATATAGAAAACCATCCACACTACCAAACATTTTGGAAACTTTTTTAGTTTTAATCCCAAAAATCATCTAATAGTTTATACGGCGTGGGCAACGAGAGTTGTTTCTCATCGAGGGCAAAGGTACAAAATAAAAATGAAAATGGAAGAAAGGAACTCCGACCATTTCTTCCATTTCCATTTTTTCGCTTTAAGGATTCGCCTTTTTACCATTATCCTGCATCTTACCAAACACATATTCTACTACACTCTGAAAATTATTCTCTGCATAAGCAAAGAGCAATGATTCCTCCACTTCCGGATACTTTGCATGAAAGTCTGAGGTTATCTTTATAACCTGATGATGAAATTCTGTACTCTTGGCCTTCCAAGCCAAACCTACCGCCGGTGAAGGAAAGATGGAATCGCAAAAAGAACTTATTGTCTGTCTATAAGCTTTATCCAATGCGGCATCCATCTCCTTTTGCCAATTTTGACTTTTTGCATTCTGCCGGACAGTCGAAACTGCCGGACGAGAATTCTGTACAACAATGGGATTTGCAGTTGGATTCTTTGATTTCTGAGGATTCTGGATGAGATGTTTAGTTGTATCAGCCTCCTCCTGAACTGACGTATTTTTTATTGCCGGATTCGGCACTGAAGAGAACTTGAACACGAAAGAAAGCAATAGAAAGGAAAATACCACAACGGTTATAGATGCAACCCACATCATATTTTTTCTTACTATCTTCTTTGTTGCCAAAGCAGCCTTTAAATCTGCAATGCTCGGATAACGGTCTTGAGGATTCTTATCCAAGCACATTTTTATCACCTTATTATATATAGGAGGATGAGGCAACAATTCCAATATTTTGCCTAAAGCATAAATATCAGTTCTGACATCCACCTTCCTACCGGCAAGCTGTTCTGGTGCAGCATACTGCGTAGTATATCCAGTAGAATCAACAAAAGTATCGGAATAACAGCAGCCCAAATCTACCACCTTTACATCACAACCAATGCGAGTCAACATGATGTTCTCTGGTTTCAAATCGAGATGAAGGACCTGATTGTCATGAAGATATTGCAAAGCACTTAATAATTGACCAACAAACTTATCGAAATGTTCTGCATCTTCAAAGTATGTAGGATGATTTTTCAAGAAAGCCAACAAGTCCTCTCCATCTACATACTCCATTAAGATTTCATCATCATGAAAAGAGACATACCTTACAATATTGGGATGCTCTAATCGAAAACCTATTTCAAATTCTTTCCGTAAGGCCTCCCGAAAAAGGATATTGTCCTCGTGCTCTTTTTTTAACTTTTTCAAAAAATGAAGTTTACCATATATCTTCACACGATAAACCTCACATATAAAGCTTGAAACGGGCAGGGGTTCTGCCAAACATGACTGTTGATTATCAGAAAAACAAGAATAATCCATCATTTCTCTATCAGTTTTAACGTATCTATTCCCGAGACAACGGCAGCAGAATAGGGACCCAGGCATTCATCTCCCCGATAAACATTCCTTGCATAAAAAGGATGATGCAGGATAAAATTCTGGATTTGCAAACGATCACCAAGTTCCAATTTGTTTCCCTCTCGCTCTACCACAACAAAATAATCATCTCCCACATACTCAAAAACTACATGCCGGTCAGGCGAATAAGTCAAATCAATCCGATCACCTACAGACAGACTGGAGGAACGTATTTCATCTTTAGGACTATTGAAACCAGAAGTGCAGCGTGCTTCTTGATGTATCACATCCCTCCAATGAACATACCCAAGATATTTTGCCAACACTTCAAGGGTGCTGGCATGAGGAGTACGCTCATCATTTGCAAATCCTAAAAGGCGCTTTAGAGTTGTAGCACCAATATGGATTCCTAAATTACTCTCTATATCAAGTGAGAGAAATTCGCAGTCAGAAGGCAAATACAAATCATTCCCCGACTTTTTCCGTAACATCTTTATTATAAATTCAGGTAATCGCATAGTTTTCGTTTTTTAGTATTATCTTGAACCATAGTTCACTATGCTACAAGACAAAAAATCATCAGTTTTCCAAGACCTTAGAGACACCTATTTATTTGCCGATTGACTCAACACATAGTTATGTCGCCCTAAGTGGCGGTAAAGGTAAGTATATTTTTGCTTCTATGCAAGAAGATAAGTAAAAAAACGAAACATCGAAGTACAGTTTTGGTACTTTGTAGGGATTTTCCTTTTACAATTAGGGAATTATCCCCATGTTTAAACAATGGAAATGAGTAACTTTGCACTGACTCTATAAAAGATAAGAGCTCTACTTTCAAAAAAAAGGAAGTTAGAGAAGTGCTATAAACACCAACCTTCAAAAACAGTAAAGACAATGAAGAGAAATGAAGTAATGGCAATTATCGCCACCAGCCTGATGCTCTTTGCCTTATGCCTCTCGGCTTCGGCTAAAGACAGAAACGAGAAAGTGATCAACTACAGTACAAGAATTGACGATGACAACAACCGCAAACCAACGGTTACGGTTTGTCCGGAACGTCCTACCCCACCAACTCTCGGTCCGGCATTCTGTCCAGAAGAGGGAACACGCTATGGCTACAGTCTCAGCAACCAAAGCTTCTCCATACTATATAACAAGGTGAAGAAGGCATCGTTCGATGACAACAAGTTCGACCTGATAGAGGTCGCCAGCTTAGGATGCTATTACTCCTGCTCACAGGCTGTCAGACTGATGAAGATTTTCACCTTTGACGACGAACGGCTGAAAGCGCTCTCCATGATGGCGCCCCACATCGTTGATCCTCAGAATGCGACCGACATCTATAAACTGTTCTGCTTTGACAGCGATAAGGAAAAGGCTGGAGAAATCATGAGAAAGTGTAAATAATTGTTCCCCCTCACGCCCCTACTCCATCGTGGAAATCGTGACATCAGAGAAATCATTCATATAGTCGAGCATGCGAAGGGTATGGAAACCGCGTTTCGCCTTCAGTTCCATACTCACCTCCAAAAACTCGCCCTTGGACGTGCGACGGTCTTTCAACTCATAAGAATGGATCTCTACATTGTCTTGTTTCAGACTCTTGATGAGCTGCTTCACACTATCTATCGAGGGAGCCGTAAAGGACAACTCGATCGTGGTGGATCCCAACTGTGGTATCAGATAGTTGAGCACCTCAAGTCCCAGGAGCACCATCGCGGTCGTGATGACGGCGGCGACAAACATGCCCGTTCCGCAAGCCAGACCTATGGCAGCGGTCACCCATAAGCCGGCAGCGGTGGTGAGTCCTCTCACCACATTCTTCTGGAAGATGATGGTTCCTGCACCTAAGAAGCCGATGCCCGACACCACCTGGGCTGCTACACGGGAAGAGTCTTTCAGGTCGACACCAAAACCATATTGCGACACCACACAGAAGAGGGCACTTCCCAAGGCTACCAGGAAATGGGTGCGAAAGCCTGCCTCCTTGGCACGATACTCACGCTCTATACCTATCGCTCCGCCCAAGACCATAGCCAACGTCAGCCTTACCATCAGTTCCATATAAGTTGCATCCATAATTGTATTTTTTTTGTAATTTGCTGCCAAATATAAGCAAAAATTACGGGAAAACAACTTCCATCTGCCACTTTTTTGTCCGACAAGCACATTTTTTCTCTTTATTTGCCATTTCAACGTTACTTTCTTGCGAAAATTGACTTTTTATTTGTATTTTTGCAAGCAGACAGAAAAGATTAATACATTATATAATAAACATGGCAACAGTTGACGACAAGAAGATTATCTTCTCTATGGTGGGAGTATCCAAGATTATCCCACAAAATCAGAAACAAATTCTGAAGAACATCTACCTATCGTTCTTCTACGGAGCAAAGATCGGTATCATCGGTTTGAATGGTGCCGGTAAATCTACGTTGATGAAAATCATCGCAGGACTTGAGCAACCTACCCAGGGTGAGGTGGTTTGGAGCCCAGGCTACTCTGTGGGCTACTTGCCTCAGGATCCTCCGCTCGACGAGAACAAGACCGTGAAGGAGAACGTGATGGAGGGTGTGCAGAAAATATACGATGCACTCGCTGAATACGAGGACATTAACAATAAATTCGGACTCGAGGAATACTATGGCGATCCCGACAAGATGGACAAGCTGATGCAGCGACAGGCCGAGGTGCAGGACATCATTGATGCTACCGACGCCTGGAACATCGACTCTAAGCTGGAGCGTGCGATGGATGCACTGCACTGTCCTCCCGGCGACTGGCCCGTAACCAACCTCTCGGGTGGTGAGCGCCGTCGTGTGGCTCTCTGCCGTCTGCTGCTGCAGAAGCCTGATGTCCTCCTGCTCGATGAGCCTACCAACCACTTGGATGCTGAGAGTATCGACTGGTTGGAGCAGCACCTGCAGCAATATGAGGGAACAGTCATCGCCGTCACTCACGACCGATACTTCCTCGACGATGTGAGCGAGTGGATATTGGAACTCGACCGTGGCGAGGGAATCCCATGGAAGGGCAACTACTCGTCATGGCTCGACCAAAAGACCAAGCGAATGATACAGGAAGAGAAGACTGCCTCTAAGCGCCGCAAGACGTTGGAGCGCGAGTTGGAATGGGTACGCATGGCACCTAAGGCCCGACAGGCTAAGGGTAAGGCCCGTCTGAACTCCTACGAGCAGATGCTCAACCAGGAGCAGAAGGAACGCGAGGAGAAACTGGAGATCTTCATCCCTAACGGTCCTCGCTTAGGCAACAAGGTGATCGAGGCTCAGCACGTAAAGAAGGCCTTCGGAGAGAAGGTGCTCTTCAACGACCTCAACTTCATGCTTCCTCCTAACGGCATCGTGGGTGTCATCGGTCCTAACGGAGCCGGTAAGACTACCCTCTTCCGCCTCATCATGGGACTGGAGCAGGCCGACGGCGGCAACTTCGAGGTGGGTGAGACCGTGAAGCTTGCCTATGTGGACCAGCAGCACAAGGACATCGATCCTCAGAAGACGGTTTACGAAGTCATCTCGCAGGGCAACGAGACCTTGCGTCTTGGCGGACGTGATGTGAACGCACGAGCCTATATCTCGCGATTCAACTTCTCGGGAACCGATCAGAGCAAGCTCTGCAGTGTGCTTTCGGGTGGTGAGCGCAACCGCCTGCAGTTGGCCTTGGCGCTGAAGCAGGAAGGCAACGTGCTTCTGCTCGATGAGCCTACCAACGATATCGACGTGAATACGCTGCGCGCCTTGGAGGAAGGTCTGGAGGCCTTTGCGGGATGTGCGGTTGTCATCAGTCACGACCGTTGGTTCCTCGACCGTATCTGTACTCACATCCTTGCCTTCGAGGGTAATGGTGAGGTCTTCTTCTTCGAGGGAAGCTACTCGGAGTACGAGATCAACAAGGCCCGCCGTCTTGGCGATACAGAGATCAAGAAAGGTCGCTATCGCAAGTTGATGGAAGAATAAAAGTATAAGAATAAAAAATCAGAGAAAATGAAAAAGTTAATGATTATCTCACTGGCTCTTGTATCAATGTTTACAAGCGCCAACGCCCAACTCTTGTATAAGATTTCGGGCAAAGACCTTAAGTCACCATCCTACATCGTAGGAACTTATCATCTGGCACCCGTCAGTTTCGTCAATGCCATAGAGGGTATCCCTGACGCTCTCACCAATACCGAACAGGTATGCGGAGAGCTCGACATGGAAGATATGAAGAAACCAGAGAGTGTACAGAAAATGGCAGCTGCCATGCTGCTCCCTCACGGCAAGACACTCAAGAGCATGCTTACCGAAGAAGAGTACACACGACTCAACAAACTGCTCAAGGACCTGACAAGTGCCGATATGAGCAACCCTATCGTGGAGGCTAAGTTTGGCAACATCACACCGCAGGCTCTCAACACACAGCTCACCCTGCTCATGTCGCTCAAGCATGCCCGTGGGTTTGACCCTACACAGTCGTTCGACGACTACTTCCAGAAGTTTGCCAAGCGCAACCACGAGCCTGTCATCGGTCTTGAAACGGTTGACAAGCAGATAGAGGTGCTCTTCAAGAGTATTCCTCTCGAGCGCCAGAAGCAACTCCTGATGTGCCTCGTCGACAACACGGAATATTACAACATGGTAACGCAACGCCTCAGCGACGCCTACTTCGCTCAGAACATGAAGCAGATAGAAGAGGTGATCAGCGAGAAGCGCAACGACAGCTGCGACGACACGAAAGAGGAGTATGCCATCATGTTCGACAACCGCAATGCTGACTGGGTGGCAAAAATGCCTGCCATCATGAGCGACAAACCGACCTTCTTTGCCGTAGGTGCCGGTCATCTGCCAGGCGAAAAGGGTGTGCTCAACCTCCTCAAGCTGGCTGGCTACAAGGTAGAGGCTGTGAAATGATTTTCAAAACAAACAACTATATGAAGAAACTATTTTTATCTCTCGCTTTTCTGCTCCCCATGATGGGAACGATGGCGCAAACCCAGGTAAAGACGGCCGAGGGTATCCTCGAAGGAAAAGACCTCTCGGGCATCAAGGTGTTTAAAGGTGTTCCGTTTGCTGCTCCTCCTGTGGGCAACCTCAGATGGAAGGCTCCGCAGCCAGCAAAGCACTGGGACGGTGTGCGCGAGGCTAAAGAGTATGGACCTAATCCGATGCAGGAACCACTCTTCGGCGATATGAACTTCGGAACCAAGGTGAACAGCGAAGACTGTCTATACCTTAATATATGGACTCCTGCCAAGACGATGAAAGAGCATCTGCCCGTATTGATCTATTTCAATGGCGGAGGACTGATGGCAGGAAGCGGAAGCGAGGCTCGATATGCTGGCGACGCGATGGCGAGAAAGGGCATCATCTCTATCACCGCCAACTATCGCGAGGGTATCTTCGGTTTCTTCGCGCATCCACAACTCTCCAAGGAGACCACCTATAAAGGATCGGGCAACTATGGTTTCATGGACCAGGTGGCTGCCATAAAATGGGTGAAAGACAATATCGAGGCCTTCGGAGGCGACCCCAACCGCATCACAATCGTTGGCGAATCGGCCGGTTCGATGTCGGTAAGTGCCTTGATGGCTTCGCCTCTCTGCCAGGGTCTCTTTGCACAGGCCATGGGTTCCAGCGGCTCGGTCATGGGATTCAAAAAGGTGCTTACCCTGAAGGAAGCTGAGCAGAAGGGTGTGGAAATGGCACAGAAAATAGCTGCACAGATGGTCGGTAAGACCGATAAGACAAAGGGAAAGGCAAGCAAGAAGAAAGCCCCTAAGGCTGACATCGACATGCTTCGCAACCTTCCTGCTGAAGAGCTGCTGAAGTTGGCTTCCGTCAAGTCGCTCCCCGCGTACAACATCGACGGATATTTCTTCGTAGAGCAACCAGAAGAGACTTTCGCCAAAGGCAACCAGACCAAGGTGCCCCTGCTCGTGGGCGGCAACAACCAGGAGATGACACCATTGGCTGTACTGATGGGCAAACAGCCTACGGTGGAGAACCTGAAGGCTGGTGCCAAAGCTACTTTCGGCGAAGAGAACATAGATGAATTGTTCCGTCTTTACGGCATCACTACCGACAAGGATGTGCTGGAGCAACCGGGTGTGAACTTGGCTTCTGACATCTTCCTCGACTATTCCACATGGAAGTGGGGCAACATGCACAAGCTGACAAGCGGACTGCCCGTTTACCGTTATCGCTATTGTCATCCCCGTCCTGCCATGGCCATCAAGGGAAAGGTGGCTGCCCTGGCTGGTGGTGTGATAGACGCCAAGGAGGGTGAGGCTCCTGCCCCACAGGACAAGGGTGCCGTACACTCTGCCGATATCGAGTATGCCATGGGCACTCTGCCTACCAACCGTATTTACAACTGGCAACCTGCCGACTACATGATAAGCGACATCTTCAGCCAGTACTACATCAACTTTGTGAAGACTGGCAACCCCAACGGACTGGGTCTGCCAGAATGGCCTTCCACCAACGGTAAAGCCATCGCTCCTGTGCTACAGATCGACGAGAACACGGTGGTAAAGACCGATGCCCAGATGGAGAAGCGATATGAGTTTATCGACCAACTGTTCTGGAAGTAAAGCGGTCAAATGGTGCTCAAAACCAATAAAGAAATGAATATAAAATCAATAGGTAGTAAAATAAAAGGAAACCCCACGAAGATGGAGGGGACGGTATATTCGATACTTATCATTTGTGGCATTTCCCACTTTCTGAATGATATGATTCAGTCGATCATCCCCTCCATCTACCCCATCATCAAGGATAAGTTCGACTTCTCGTTCGCACAAATCGGAATCATCACCCTGATGTTTCAGATGGCGTCATCGATTCTGCAACCCTTTACCGGACTGTATGCCGACAAGCATCCACGTCCCTATGCCCTCTCCGTGGGTATGTGTTTCACACTCATCGGTCTGCTGATGCTGGCCTTCTCAGAAAATTATCTGCTGATTCTCCTCTCTGTGAGCATCGTGGGTTTAGGCTCATCCGTGTTCCACCCCACTGCATCACGAGTAGCCCAGTTGGCATCGGGAGGCAGGAAGAGTCTGGCACAGTCTATCTTCCAGGTAGGCGGCAACGGTGGCTCGGCGATAGGTCCTCTCCTTGCAGCCCTCATCATCCTGCCTTTCGGACAGCATGCCATCTCGTGGTTTGCCCTTGCCGCCTTGCTCGCCTCCCTTATCATGATCAGATTAGGGGCATGGTACAAGGCCCGGTTGGCGTATGTGGTGACGCATCCGCAGAAAAACGTCACCCTGAACAACGACATCTCGAAGCGGGCAAAATATGGGGCACTGCTCATCCTCGTGCTGCTCATCTTCTCGAAGTATTTCTATACCTCCTGCATCACGAGCTACTTCACCTTCTTCCTGATTGACAAGTTTGGCATCTCGGTACAGGCTTCTCAGCTGTGTCTGTTCGTCTTTCTTGCCGCCTTTGCCATTGGTACTGTGGCTGGAGGTATGTTGGGTGATAAGTTTGGGCGCAAGTACGTCATCTGGTTCTCTATCCTCGGCGCGGCGCCCTTCGCCCTCATCATGCCCTTCGCCAACCTGTTCTGGACTCTCGTCTGCACCTTCCTTTCGGGATTGATCATTGCCTCGGCTTTCTCGTCTATCGTGGTGTACGCCACTGACCTGATGCCCGACAAGGTGGGTCTCATTGCCGGCATCTTCTTCGGACTGATGTTTGGTTTAGGAGGTTTGGGCTCCGCCTTCTTCGGATGGTTAGCAGACAAGACCAGCATCGAGTTCATCTTCCAGGTAAGCGCCTTCCTGCCTCTGCTCGGCATCATTGCCGGATTCCTGCCTAACACGCAAAAGAAGAGGAAATAAGGGAGAGTTTTTTGGAGGAGTTAAAGGAGTTAGAGGAGTTAAGGGAGTTAAAGGAGTTAAAGAAGTTAAAGGAGTTAAAGAAGTTAAAGGAGTTAAAGGAGTTAAAGGAGTTAAAGGAGTTAAAGGAGTTAAGACAAATGCCTTTGTGGATATGAAATTAAACATTTCAAGTATCGCACGGGGGCAAGCACGGGCTGAAGGCCCAAGCGCATACCCCAGGATTGTTATGGACACAAGCAGCACGCCCTGAAAGGGCAGAAGCTCATAGCCCAGGGCAGCGCCCTGGGTATAATGCCAATGTGCAAGGCGCCCTGTAAGGGCAAAAGCTTTATATATTGCCACGAGTTTTAAAGCTTTTGCCCTTACAGGGCGACAGGTTTGCGCACAAAATAACCCAGGGCGATGCCCTGGGCTAAGAGCTTCTGCCCCTTCAGGGGCGTGCTGGGTAATTTCAACCGTACAGGTAGGGCGTGTGGGGTAATTTCAACCGTACTCCAACATCCTCAAAAACTCTTCAACATCCCCAAAAACTCTTCAACATTCCCAAAAAATCTTCAACATTCCCAAAAACTCCCCAACTTCCCAAAAATGTAGGGTGAAAAACTTGCATATAAGAAAATAATCATGTATATTTGCTGCGTGATTATACTAACTCAACTATTGCAAATGGGGAAGTTAGAGAAGTTAAATTAAAAAGCAGTAAAGTATGAAAAAGAAATTGGTATTGACAGCAGCCGTTATCGCTGCTCTATCTGTTGGATCTTGCAACAGCAAGAAGACCAACGCTCCTGAGACCGATCAAGACAGCCTCAGCTATGCAGAAAAAGATTCGCTTGATTCAAACGACTTTGTACTCGACTCTATAGCAGGTACTTACGAGGGAACACTTCCCGCTGCCGACTGTCCTGGCATCAAGACCGTGCTGACCCTCAATGCAGACAGCACCTACCAGTATTCTGCCGACTACATTGACCGTAAAGACGGACACGACGAGGCAAGCGGAATCTACAAACTCCTGTCGAACGGTGTGATAGAAATCACCCGTCCTTCGAGTGGAGAAACTTCTTACTATAAGGTAAGAGATGCTCATAGTCTCATCATGACCGACTCCATCGGTAACGAGCCAGAAGGCGCCATGGCCAAGCACTATGTGCTGACCAAGAAGTAAGAAAAGACAAACGTCAGGCTACACCCAACAGCTCTATCTCGAAAATAAGGGTAGAGCCACCGGGGATGCCTGGCTGTGAGAACTTGCCATACCCCATCTCTGCAGGTATGTAGATTTCCCACTTGGCGCCTACCGTCATCTGTTGCATGGCGACAATCCATCCTTCTATCAGTTCGCACAGGCGAAATGCTACAGGAGCTCCACCACGGCTGGAATCAAACTTCTTGCCGTTGATGGTCCATCCCGTATAGTGTGCCGTAACGATGCTTCTTCGGCCTGGTTTGGCACCATCAGGATTGCCTGCTTTCAGCACTTTATAATAGATGCCACGGGGCAAGGCCTGTACGCCTTCCTCGCGAGCCTTCTCTTCTAACCAACGCTTGTTGGCTTCTACGTATTCTCTTTTTGCCATTTTTTTGGGGGGCGATTAATGATGTTCTGGCACAATGGCAAGATACACCAAGTCGTGGTCGGTGAGGTTCTCCATATAGTGGGCATGGTTCATGGGGCAGTAGTGTACCTGTCCGGCACGTACCTCCTCCATACTGTCATCATAGTGGAATGTAGCCGTTCCGCTTATCACAAACACCACCTCGCAGTTGCCCTCGTGGGTATGCAGTCCTGTGGTAGCTCCCGGACGAAGTGTAGAATACATGATCTTCACCTTGTCGTCCACGAAGTTTCGAGTGTCCAACTTTCCTTTTCCTCCCTTGAAGCCCTCGAGATGAGCCTCAGCAATTTTTTCAAAATCTATTACCATATTTTTATTTGTTGAATTTTAGCCGGATTCAGAAGTAAAAGTCCTACACCAAGGCATCGAGATGTTTTTTCAGCTCTTTCAGCTCATCGCGCACACTGATGAGCGTCTCCAGAACATCTGAAGATTTCTCAGCGCCAGTCCTGTTCTGTGACAGATACTTGCGGGCAGCAGCAATCTTGAGGCCCTTCACCTTGATGAGCGAATAGATGACCTTTATCTGCTCTATGTCCTTCTCGGTATACTGACGAACCTTGTTGGATGTGACCTTGGGTTTGAGGAAAGGAAACTCTTTCTCCCAGTACCTCAGCGTAGACTCGTTGACACCCACTTCCTCGGCCACTTCCTTAATGGAGTAGTACAATTTGACGTTTTTATCTGTTTTCAGAGCCATAATTTGCAACTTTTTATCAAACAATGATTAATTGATTTGCAAATTTAAGCAATTCTTCTTATCTTTGCAAAGAATTTCGGAAAAAAATAAAGATTAATACAAAATAGATATGATGACAGCTAATGAAGTGCGCGAATCCTTCAAGAAATTCTTCGAAGGCAAAGGCCACAAAATTGTTCCATCAGCACCTATGGTTATCAAGGATGACCCTACGCTGATGTTTACAAATGCTGGTATGAACCAGTGGAAAGACATCATCCTCGGTACAAAGGACCCAGGTAAGGATGTACGTCGTGTTGATACTCAGAAATGTCTCCGTGTTAGCGGTAAGCACAACGACCTCGAAGAGGTAGGTCATGATACTTATCACCACACCATGTTCGAGATGCTCGGTAACTGGAGCTTCGGCGACTACTTCAAGGAGGGTGCCATCGATATGGCATGGGAATACCTCACTGAAATACTGAAGCTCAACCCAGAGGACCTCTACGTTACCGTATTCGAGGGCTGCAAGGAGGAAGGTCTGGAGCGCGACAACGAGGCTGCAGGTTACTGGGCAAAGCACGTACCTGCCGACCACATCATCAACGGCAACAAGCACGACAACTTCTGGGAGATGGGCGATACGGGTCCTTGCGGTCCTTGCTCGGAGATCCATGTTGACTCTCGTACTCCTGAGGAGAAGGCTCAGGTGCCAGGCCGTGAGTTGGTAAACAAGGACAACCCACAGGTGATCGAGATTTGGAACATCGTGTTCATGCAGTACAACCGCAAGGCTGACGGTTCTCTCGAACCTCTCCCTATGCACGTCATCGATACAGGTATGGGCTTCGAGCGCCTGGTTCGCATGTTGCAGGACAAGCACTCTAACTATGATACAGATATCTTCCAGCC
>ENA-ORMX01000303-ORMX01000303.1-human-gut-metagenome-genome-assembly--contig:-NODE-303-length-37902-cov-5.796946_pt1 | contig 37902 bp, 32 predicted proteins | sample MGYA00242108_ERZ509007 | MGnify/ENA primary metagenome ERZ509007 (study PRJEB26280, sample SAMEA2338745) | human gut metagenome | biome: human gut; feature: human-associated habitat; material: faeces...
CGGAAGTGCACGGAATGAGTCAACGCGGAGGAGATGTCCAATCCAATCTCCGTATCAGCGACCAGCCGATTGCTTCAGACCTGATCCCGTCAGGCAAATGTGATCTCATCATCTCACTGGAACCGATGGAAGGATTGCGTTACCTCCCCTACCTTAGCCCTACCGGCTGGTTGGTGACTAACGAAACCCCGTTTGTCAACATCCCCAATTATCCGGAAACAGACAAAGTGATGGCAGAAATCAACAAACTGCCTCATAAAATAGTATTGAACGTAGACAAAGTGGCAAAAGAAGTAGGCTCCGCCCGCGTTGCCAACATTGTCTTACTGGGAGCAACAATCCCATTCCTGGGCATTGATTACGAAAAAGTGCAAGACAGCATCCGTGAAATCTTCCAGCGTAAGGGAGAAGCAATTGTAGAAATGAATCTTAAAGCATTGGCAGCCGGCAAAGAAATTGCGGAAAAGCTGATGCAATAAAAGGCATTACCATGAGTACACAATACTGGGAAGAAGAACTAGAAACCATGAGCCGGGAGAAGTTGCAGGAATTGCAGCTTCAACGGCTTAAAAAAACAATTAATATAACAAAGATACATTTAATTATTATTCCAAGCCTATATATATTTGCAAGATTATATTTTTTTAAAAAGTATCCAATAAGATACATACAAATACCTGTTACAGCATAATCTACAACATAGTAAAGTGCAACTGAACTCATATTTTCATTAGTAATATTTAATAGATAAGCAACTAAGAAAGTATTTAAGAATAAATCTATTATAGAATTTATTATTTCGCAAACCATTAAAGAGTTTGCTGATTTGTCTAAATTATTTTTCATTTGCACTTCCCTTTCTGATGCTTATTAATTTATGATTATTAGTTGAAGATACACCTCTTTGATTTTATCTTCTGGTATATTTAAATCTCTTAAAATCGCATAGGCATATTCTATATTCATCTTTAAAAAACAGTCTTTTTCATTTAATATTTTCTTTATTATTTCATACTTTTTTAATTCTTTCGGATTTTCTTTATATTTTTCAATGTATTTTTCATTAATATTTTTTAAATCTTCAATCATTTTTTCAATTCTCCATCTTCATTTATACCTGGAATTCTTGGATCTTTTTCAAGAATATACTCAAATACTTTATCATTAAATCTGTTTTGTAATTCTTCCCTTGTAATCATAATTAGTTTACTATTTGGACTATAATAATAATAGATATTTTGTGTTGGATTTTCTTGAAAGCCTTGTTCATTCAATGTAAATATTGCGATTGGCATAGCAAGCTTGCTAGCATCCATAGGAATATTATTTCTTACAATAGTTAAACTAATATTGTTTTCTATTTGTTCAAAAGCAAATAAAATATGATATAGTTGTAAAATATATGATAAAGAATCTATTCCAACCATTTCAGTAGAATTTGCTTTATCGATTAAAATTGATAATCTTTCATTTAAACTAATATCTTCAATGCTTTCTGTTGTTTTAGAATATTCAGTTAATAGTTCATCAAAGGTTTGAACATGTTCAACCTCTTGAACATCTTTTACATTTTTTTCATGATCAGCAATTAATCTATACATTTTAGTCAATGATTCTTTAAACTCTTGTTGAGTTTGCAAATTTCTATTAATACATTTTATCCCAATTAATGGCTGATTAAGTTTTGCTTGCGCAATGTCTCCTAAAAGAATTGACGTTACAGAATCGGCGGTGACTAAAAATTTTCCTGCTCTAAAATCTAAACTTACATGAACAGATCCATAATCCTCATCAAACAAACTCTTATAATTACTACTAAAATGTATTCCTATTTTATCCAACAATTTTGTATATATCAAATTAAATTCATAACATACAACTCGGTTGTTTTCAAGTGTAACCGCCGAAACGTGTTCTGTATCTTTGTGTTTTAATGTAGCATATCCTTTTTGATTAACAGCATAATATTCATCATCATATGTTAACAGTTTACACATTTTTATATAAATATAAATTGCTTTTTCCAAAAGTGTTGTGTCTGCTGGTAATAAAGAAAGTATTTTATTTTGTAATGCATTATCTATTTGAACATTTTGATATAGAGTATCAGTAGTTTCTAAATGTTTATTTATAGCTTGTAAATCTATTTTTTGTAATGAGTTAATATCATTATAATGATCAATAATGATATCAGGTAGCAAATATTCTTCTAATATTTCATTTTCTCTAAAAAAATTAAATGCCGCATAGATAAAATATTCTCTTTTAACTCCATTTATCTCTTGTATTTCTACATTTGAACATAGATTGTCAAATTGTTTATTAGGTAACTGCATAAAGGATATTATTTGTTCAACAGGTATAAAATATTCAATTCCATCGATATATATATTGTAATTGTCTTCTTTGTTTTTTTCTAAAAATTTTTTAAAAGAAATACTATTTCTTAAACCATTTAATCTTTCTTGTTCTACTTGATTTAAAATTATTTGCCTCGATGACACGAGATGTTCAATAGCTTTTATAATAGTATTTTTTTTATAAAGAACTAGGGATCCTATATCTCCATTTATAATGTAAGTAACTTGAAAAGTATTTATATCACCTTTAAAGTATTTTAATGCATATTCAAAATATAAATCATTATTTAAAATTCTTTTTAAAAATTCAATTGAAACATTTTGATTATCAATATTGATCTTATCACCATTTTTTAATTTTTCTACATCTTCTTTTGATGTGAAAATAGTATATTTGGTTAAATCTTTTAAGTATGGATATTTTTCTATATTTTGTTCAATTATTAAATCTTCCATATTGTCTCCTCGTTAATTTAAAAATTATTTTATCTGAAAACTTTAGAGTTTTCAAATATATTCTAAGGGTATTACTTTAACATATTTGCTTTTTATATTTGTATAGAATTATATGTTTGAGCAGAGTTTCTATTTAACGTTTTACAAGAACATCTAGAATAACACTTTGCTTAGCAGATAAATTTTTACCTTATTCCATACCAAATTCAGCAACCAATCAGTTATTTATTGCTTTTATTATTTTATTTTTGTAAAATCACCCAATTATGGCTTTCTTCAATTCCATATTTATTTTGATTGTCACTGAAGATTACTTTAAAGCCTATTTTAGAAAGTATATCGATGTAAGTTTTATAATCGTAATAACTCCACATCATTTCTTGGTTACAAAAGTTATCTTTATATTTTATTATACCAGCATCTTCATCTCTAAGGGTAAGAATGAAAACTCCTTTATCATTTAAATGATTATAAATATTTTTAAGTATTTCTTCATGTTTTTCTCTTGGTAAATGTAATAAAGAAAATAACATCATAATTAGATCATATTTCTTATCAATCTTATATGTTTCGATGTCTCCAACAAAGTATGAACCTGAAACATTTATCTTCTTTGCTTCATCAATATGTTTTTCGCAGAAATCTACCCCTAAAAGATTAAATCCTTTAGAACAGAAATAGTAATCATATGGATATCCATTTCCACAGCCTAAATCTAAAACGTTTCCATTCTTTGGAATTAAATCTATAACTTTATCAAAAATCATTTTCTCAAATGGAAGTAAATCTCTTCTTCTATATTTTTCTAAATAATTATTTTGTTCATAAGAATCTTTAATTTTATTCTTCATGTCGTTTGAATTTAATACACTTTCATCTAAATCAATAAATCCATTTCTGCTCCATAGCCATAAGGCTGTATGAATATCTATTGGCTTATATTTAGTTCCTTTAAATAGTTTATTCCACTTATCAATTACAATTAATTGGACATCCGGACTTGTAAATTCTTTGTCACTGATAAGTCCAAGCTTATGAGTTGATTTTATAACATGTGTATCAGGCGCAACAGTTAAGTTTTCTATGTTTGTATAGTTTCGGTCTGTATATTGATAAATCACATATAACCAATAATTGCATAATTTATTTCCTGAAAGATATGGGAATTTCTTTTTGTTCTTAACTTGGATAAAATCTCTTATTTTATCAACATCATTATCTAGCTCATCAAATAATTTTCTAATATCTCCATCAAATAGTTCTACAAACGTTGAGCAAAGTTTTAACCATATCTCAGTTTGCTTTTGGCTTTGCAATGCAACTTTATATTTAGTAAGTGCATATTGTACTTCTTCAAAATTTTTTTCTAAACAAAGTTGTGGATTAAATACAAACTTTGTTTGCTCATCATTATATGTTTTTAAAGCATTTTCCCATAATGTGTAAGAATTTCTTTGATAATTAAGTGCCATTGGTAACGTAAAATATAAATAATTTTCTAATGATTTTCTTTCTAAACCTGGATTTGCATCTTCTGGCATAACTTCTCCACCAAGTTTTCCTTGCTTCCACATTAAATATAATATATCAACTTTTTTTAAGATTTCTTTCTTATCCATGTAAGCCTCCAATAATTCAAGTAATTTTCTAATAAAATTATATCAAAATTAACCTAAATATCATAGTTGATTGTAAAATAAATAAGAATAGATTCAAAAAAAAAGATGGTGCAAACTTTAATAGGTTTAACAAACTGCTTAATATATAAATTAATTTATAGCTATTCCGTAAAAGAACTAGGATGATAAGACTTTATACCTAAAGACTCGGCTTTTCTTAAAGCATCAAGTCTATCATCTACAAAGGCTACATCATTTACACTGATATTGTAATGTTTACAACACTCAAGTATTACTTCTGGTTTTAATGAAGTAGAATTTATAAAAAATATATGTTCCTTTCTAATGTTTGGATAATATTTTTCTAACCATCTATATTTTTGTTCAATTTCATTATTGGTTACAGCAGCTCCTAAAATAAAAATATTCTCACTTTTTAAATTTTCAATTAGCTTTTGCATTGTTTTAAGAGGCCTTGCCTGAAAAAATAAATCGTTAAATAATAAGTCTTCAAGAGATTGACAACCAAGTTCAGAATCCCCACTTGCATATAATCTATCATTATATCGATATTCAGATAAAGTTCCATCTATATCAAAAAACACATATTTTTCTTTTAATTTTTCAATCATATTTACTCCTTCAAATTTTTATATTTCAAATAGCTTTCAGCAATTTACCAATTTTTACTTAAATTATACTTTTTTGCTATGTTTACTAGTAAAAATTCAATATTTTTTATATTATCATTATATCATACTCTAATGAATTTATTTTAGGAAAATAATCATACATATGATAAAATGGTTATAGGTGATTACGTTGAATATTTATAAGTGTTTAAATAAAATAACTGAATATATAGATAATAACTTAGAAAACAATATTGAATATGAAGTTTTAGCTAAAATGATGGGAGTAAATTCATACACAATGCAAAGAATTTTTTCTTTAATAACTAATATTCCCCTTTCAGAATATATCAGAAAAAGACGTCTATCAAATGCTGGATTTGATTTATACAATAGCAATATGAGAGTTATCGATGTTGCTGTTAAATACAATTATGAAAGTGCAACAGCTTTTTCAAGAGCTTTTGAAAATTTTCATGGTATTAAACCAAGTCAAGTAACTAAACTTTCTAAGCTCAAAAATTTTCCAAGAATTATATTTAATGAAAACATAACTATAACTCAGGAGTTGGAATATAACATTATAAAAAAAGAAGAGTTTATATTTTATGCATTAGGTATTAAAACTGATAATAAAAAAATCGGAGAAGATGCTCCAAAATTTTTTATAGCTACTGAACTAAAATATAAAGAGAAATATGGAGATATAAAATATGGTATGGTTACTTACAGTGATAATCTTCGTGAAAAGTGTAATGGTTACTATGTTCTTTATGAAACAAAAGTTAATGGCTTTAAAAAAGTAATTATTCCTGAAAGTAAGTATCTTATGTTTAGAATTAATTCCCAAAAATCTAAAGATATTCAAGAGATGTCTCACCGCTTTTACTTAGAATTTTTACCATCTTGCAAATATAACTTAAAGAATACTCCTGAATTGGAATATTATCATGATGGTGTAACTGATTTTTTAGTTCCAATATATTAAACTGACAAAAGTTGAAAACTAAAAGTCAGTTTTTTATTTTATTTTTTTGATACTATTTTACTAGAGGTATCAAATTATGTATAAAACATCAGAAATATATCTTACTAAAAATTATGTTTCAAAAAAAGAATGGGAAGATCTAATAAATATTATATCTAATTATAATGGGTTATTAAAAAATTGGAAAATAATAATTGAAAACAATAGTAATCAATTAAGATATTTTATAAAATCTGATTGTAGTTTACCAGCAACAATTAATGGTTTAAATGCATTTTTAATGAAGAATATTGAAAATAGTAAACTATATTATTCTTACCTATCCCTACCGCTTTTTACAAATACAGAAAACAATATTATTGACATAATAAACTATCTAGAAATTAAAAATAAGGGAACACTCAATTTCATAGAAATAACTTTTAAGAAACTATCTAAAAATAATATTAAGAAAAAAATTGTTATTTATTTAACTAAAAACGGAAACACAAAAAAATACAGATTATTATTGAGTAATCCAACAAATATTTTATCAGTTGATTTTGATAATAATAAAAGGTATTTTTTTAAAAGTGCACCAAAATATTTAGATATAAATAAAATATTACATTTGCTTAGTACGGATATAAACTCTTCTATTTTTAAAATCGATACATTTCCTTATTTACAGGGGGATTTTTATCTAAATCAGAATAATTTTAGTTTTGATAAACATTCTGTTGTTTTAGGTGCAAGTGGAACTGGTAAATCTAAATTTTTAAGTTTACTTATAAATAATATTTATAAAAACAGTGATCTGAAACAAAGATATAAAATTGTGATAATTGATCCGCATGCGGCATTAGAGGATGACATAGGTGGAATTAGTCGAGTGATTGATTTTAAAACAACCTTGGATAGTATCGATTTATTCATAAACAATCCTGATGATGTTATTTCATCAACTGAGCTGTTACTTGAACTTTTTAAATCTTTAATAGCTGATCAATATAACTCTAAACTTGAAAGAGTTTTAAGACATAGTATCTATGTTCTTCTACTGGATAATTCCTTTAATTTCAGCAATTTAAGAAAAATATTATTAGAATTAGAATATAGAAATTTTTTAATAAAAAAACTTAAAAACAAATTACCAATAAGTATTATTGAATTCTTTTTAACTGACTTTAACGATTTAAAAACCAAAGCATATGGAGAAGCAGTTTCCCCTATCATTGCATTTATTGATGAAATGGAAATGATTCCGGTTTTTAACAATCAAACTAATGAAGATAATTTAAGAAAAACTATATACGATAATTTTTTAACTTTGTTTTCTTTGGATAGAACAAAACTGGGAGATAAAGTTACTAAAACCATTTCTGGATTAGTTATGCAACAATTATTATCTTTAATTCAAAATCATAGTTTTAATGAACATATTATATTTATTGTTGATGAAGTTGCCGTTATAGAGAATCCAATATTATGTAGATTTTTAGCTGAAGCTAGAAAATATAATCTCTCATTAATTTTAGCTGGACAATATTTTAGTCAAATTACTGATAAACTAAAGAATGCAATTTTTGCTAATGTTATTAACTATTATCTTTTTAGAGTTTCTAAAATGGATGCAAATATTTTAGTAGATAATTTTAATATGAAAATACCGCTTGATGACACTAGAGATAAAAAAATTAAGATGTTAACGGAATTAAACAATCGCGAGTGTATTCTTAGAATTGATTCAAACGATAAATTACTTCCTGCTTTTAAAGCCTCTACTATTAGTTATGAAAGTATTCCTAGAATAAAAAAAGCAAATAATTTGGAAAAAAATAATGTGTTAAAAACTGATTGTAAATTTACTATTGGCAATAATGTTAATCTAAAAGATATATTGCTAAGTTCATCTACTAGAAAGGTTGATAATAAATGAATGATAAATTGGCTTTAGACATTGTTGATAAAATATTCAATAATGTATTTGATACAGACAATAATTACTCTCTTGAAGAATTACTAGATAAGGTAGCTTTTGATATAAAAATACCAAAACAGGTTATTGATTCAACTACTAATGAAATAACTTGGGCAGATTCAATAAATTCTAAAAAATTTATTACAAATGAAAATATGGAAAAACGAGATAAAACGATTGGTTGGATGCTTCCAAAAAAAGAATTTTCTAATCTTCAAGAATTAATAGATATGTGGAATTCTATAAATTTAACCACAACAGAAAGAGTTTACGATTCTATCAATGTGATAAAAAGCGATACGATTTATGGATGTGTTAACGTTTATAGATGTACCGATTGTCGAGAATGCAAAAACATTGTGTATTGTGATTCCTGTGGTAACTCAGAATATCTTTTAGCTTCTCAAAGATCAAGTACTTGTAATTTTTGTATAAGAACTGATGATTCAAGAAATTGCAGCAATAGTTATAATGTTGTTTGCTCAAACAAAATTAGTAATTCTTTATTTATTCAAGACTGCTTTAATTTATATGAGTGCATGTTTTGTTCTCATATTGCTAATAAAAAGTTTTGTATAGTGAATATGCAATTTGAAGAAAATGAGTACTATGAAATAAAAAAAGCAATTATTAATTGGATTTTAAATTCTTAGTAATGCATAACATAGAAAAAAGATGGAAAAATTTCCATCTAATTTTTTTGATTGATTCTTCTGGTATCTCCTTATACTTTTATAACACTTAACTTAATTTCGGGCCTTCTTCTTCCAAATTCTTTTCTTCTTCTAAATCAAGTTCATCTAAGATTTCAGCATAATCTTCTGGATTATATGATGTTTCTAAATTTGCTGATAAGCCTAATAGATTAACACCAATTTTTTGTAAATTATTTATAATATTACTATACATTGGTGAATTTTTATCCACCGTTGACATATATTTTTTGAAAAGATTAATAAAATCCTCTTCACTTCCTATTTCATAAATTTTATCTCTTATCTGAATCATTGGAGACTTACTATCTTCCTTGGGAACGAATTTTATATCAAAACATCCACTCTTTTGTAAACTGTAACATATTTTGTCAATCTTATCATATCCCAGTTTTTTTGTTACCTCTGCTTTTACCATAAATTGACTTTCTATTTTTTCTAGCTCTTTTGCATCATTTTTATAGATTTCTTTTAAAATCAGATAAGCTAAGATAGCATAAAATGTTCGATGATTTCCATCTTGAGTTACATAATATTTACCACCAATTTCTGCCAATTTTATTGGTTCGTTTAAAGTGCTTATTTTTTTCAAATTCTCAAAAATATCTTTATCTAAATTATTTAATGCTCTTTTACCATAATTATCTTTATCATGATAAAAATATGAAATACATTGTAAAATACTCATATCATTACTTCCTATTGCAAAAGTTCCGACTATATCTTTTAAGTTTACCATTTCAATTTCTTTAGTATTAAAAGGTCCATCATAAGCCAAAGCATAATCAATTTCATTCGCCTTTGCTGCATTTTTACCGTGCATTGCTGTAGTGAAACTGCTTGGCAAATTATTTAAATCTATTCCATATTTAGTAAGAAAATTGGCAACAGGCCTGCTTATTTTAAATGTTTCTAATAAGGAATCATCTATTTCTGGAACCTTATAACATTTATCTATTTTTTCTACGGCATCAACATCAAAGCAAAATTTTTCGGGATCAATATCTAGTTTTGATATTTGTGATTCAAATTCAATTTTGCTTTTTAGAGAAGTCAAAAAATTTGGATCATATTTTGGGATTTCTGGTGATATTTCATGGATTACTTTTTCAATAGAATGTGCTGTAAGTGGTATTCCATTTCCTAAATCAATGGTTGTTGATGCAAGTTTTTCGTATCCATATCTTCTTAAATAAATTATGAACTTATTCATAATTGTAGAGATCTCAGTTGATATTTTTTCTTTTGCTTGCAAGCTTTCTAAAGTATATCCTACTTCTTTTATAACGTCTTCCTCATTAAATGTTTTTCCTGAATTTTTAGATTGATTCATTAAACGAGTTTTTACTCTTTGATATTTTTCTTTCAATTCTTTAATTAATTCGTCAGTTATTTTAGAAGAAAGATAATCTTTGAATAAAACTTCTTTTCCATCAACATTTATTTTTTCTTCCAATTGAAAATTAATCCATCTTTTAGAAATTTCATCAATGGCTTTTTCAATTATGGTTGCACGTTTTTTGTTAAAAGAAGTTTTTTTACCATCAATAGATTTATTTGGTTCAGAACCATACCCAATCCAACCATCAATGCGTCCTGTAAGAAGTGGCGGATCTTTCATTCTAGATATTAATTCTGGATATTCTTTTTGCATTTCTTTTAGAATATTAAGATATTTATTAAGATTTTCTGTTGAAGAATATATTACTACTGTATCATCTCGGTTGCCATATTGATCAAACTTAAAATAATAAGGAAGCTGATATTTATCACATTTTTCTACAAGTATATTGATTATTTTATAGGTATCGAGTGATTCACAATCGATATATAATCTGTGTTCTACGTTTGGATAGTCATCTTTTTTAGCAGTTAAATATCTTGAACAAACGTGAACCCAACCACTGACATCACCAAAAGAAGACCAACGGTATTTATCCAAGGCATCATCTAATTCCTTATCACCCTTTTTTCCAAAGAAGATGTTATTTGCTTCAGCCATAGTAGTTACATCTGAAACGTTTTTTAAATATTGTCTCATTTTAATAAAATCGTAACCATAGCTACCCTTTTTATATAATTCAATAAACTCCTCTTTAGTCATGGCTACTATGCTATTTTTCCATTTATTAAACAACATTGCATAAAATTTATCAGCATCAGCACGATAATATTCTCCCTTATTATGTTCCTTCTCTACAGTTTGGGTTAATTTACCATAAAATCCTCCCATACTGCCAAAACTAGTAGCGTAAACATCAAGCAATTTAGAAAGTATATCCTGATCATTTAAAGGATTTTGTATTTGATTGTAAAAAGCAGAATGTTCCATAATTTTCACTTCCTATTGTATTTTAAACTATATTACTTAATTAAATTATAACTCGTTTGCCATATACAATTAAAGCAAAAAAAATAATTTAACAATTTTACGCTAAATTACTTTTCTAATTTTCTTCTATTTCATATAATTTTTTATATTCATCACATTTTTTTATAAGATCTTTATGTGTACCTTTAGCAATTATGTTATGGTTGCTTAAAACCAAAATGTTATCTGCATCAACTATAGTTGATAATCGATGTGCAACAATTATGACTGTATGATCTTTAGCTAAATCCTTCATAATCTTTTTTATTTTCTCTTGATTGCTATTGTCAAGTGCACTTGTTGCTTCATCAAATAAAATAATTTTTGAATTTTTGATTAATGCACGAGCAATCGCGATTCTTTGTCTTTGACCTCCACTTAATATCACTCCATTTTCACCAACGACTGTATCATAACCTTGTTCCATGTCAATTATTAAATCGTGGATTCTAGCTTTCTTACATACTTCAATTATTTCTTCGTCTGTTGCTGATGGACGAGCTAAGCGGATATTATCCTTTATTGATAAATTAAATATATATGGGGCTTGAGATACAATTGACATATTATCCTTTATGTTTTTTTCTGAAAGTTCATTGATATCTATGTTATCAATCAAGATACTACCTTTGTCGACATTATAACTTTTGTTAATCAATTTTAAAATCGATGATTTACCTTCTCCACTTTTACCAACAATAGCTGTCATTTCATGTTCATGTATTTTGAAGCTTAAGTTGTTAAATAACTCTTTGGAGTTGTACTTAAACTTAACATTTTTAAATTCAATATTTCCTTTTAAGTCATCTATTTCTTTTGTTCCATAAGTTTCTTTAGTAAACGTATTATAATATATGATATCAAAAACTCGAGTAGCTGCGACTTTTCCGTCAGCAAATCTTTCTAACATATCAGTTATAAAAGTTATTAAATTTAATACTTTATTCTTATATAGGAATATTATTAAAAATGAACTAACCTCTAGCATATTTTTCTTAATAAAATATACCGATAAAATAACAAAAATAAAATCTAAAATATGTTGAAAAGCAGCGATATATCTATTCCAAGTTCTTCTTGTGTGAATGCTTTTTGTTTCCGCATCAATTGAATCCTTAGTTTTACTATTAACATCTTTAAGAATAGTATCCTTTAAATTTAAATCTTTTATTTCTCTTATACCACGAACAACATCTGTGTATAATCCTACAGTTTTCTCATCCTTTATCTTATAATCTTTTCTTACCCTTTTATAATATTTTAATTTTAAGATTGTTAATAAATAAACTAATATTACATTTAATACAAGAAAGATACCTAAATATTTATTTAAAAAGAAAACATAGACAATAAAACTAATATTTAAAATTATTCCTGATAGATCATCAGTTACATCATCAAATAATTGGGATAACTCAGTTGTATCCTTATTAAGTCTTGAAACAAACATTCCTGAGTTAGTGTTATCAAAGTTTTTTACTTCAAAGTTGGTTAAACTTTCAAGCATGTCTCTTTTTAAATCAAAGTTAACTCTAGCATTCAATTTAAGAATAACTCTTGACCATAGATTAGTAACTATTTCAATAATTATTCTGATTACTACTAAAGTTAATGCAACAGTGATGATCTTCGTTATATCAAAATTTTCAAAATAGCTTAATAACTTTCCTTCGTATATTGGAGATAGTAAAGAAATAAAGGCAAATAAAAGATTTAAAACAATTACAAGTATAACCAAAGTCGGATATTTTTTATAATAATTAAATAATCTTTTTACATTTTTAGTATCACTTTTCATAAAAATAAACTCCCAACAATAATATCTATAAAACTTCAATTAAAAGTATCATCACAGAATAAATTCAGTGATGCATGAAGTCACCTTTTTATTATATTATATTTTAAAACCTTTTTATATAAAAAAAATCCAAATATGGATTTTAATTTTTAAATAGAAACTTGTTTTTCTTTAAATATTCTTCTATTCTAACATCTATTGATTTTATGTATTTTGGATGAATATCACCTCTAGACAAGAACTCGTTTCCGTAATGTGTAGAGTTTCTAAAAGCTTTAATACTGCTATCTACAATAATATCCAATTTATCTACAGAAGAAGAATCATACTCTTCTTCTCCTTTATATAAATCTTGTAACCCAGCAACTGATAAAGAGACATTGTCTATGCCATTCACATGAGATTCTATATCGGAATACTTTTTTAGTTCATCCTCACTAAAACTAGCTAGACCAATCCTATTTAATGAACTCATCGACAAAATTCCATGTGCAACTACCCAAATCCCTGCTTGATAATCAGTGTTATGATGATACGTTGAACCATCTATATCGATTCTTTCCATTTTAGCAGTATTCAATATATAATAAGCATAATTTATTATGTCCTTTTTACTAAAATATTCCATAAAGAACCCATTTCGAAGTTGTATTTTATCATATTTACACTTTCATTGCAAATTTTACCTAATAAAAAAATGGTTAATAGTTTAACCACTCTTATGCTTTTTTTATTTTTAGTATTTCTGAAACTGTTTCAAGTATTTGATCTTGATTTTCAGTTAATATTGCATTATATAAATATTTGTTTAAAGAACATACTTGACCAAAGAAATCCATATTTTTTGGTAGTTGGTCAAATATTAAATTTCTTAAAGTATCGATATATATAAGCTCATCTGTCATATCCAATGACTCAGGTTTTGTAATGTTAATATAAAATGATTCTTCAAGTAATGTTTGAAGTTCTTGAGAAATTATTAAATCGCTTTGTTTATCAAGGCTATAATTAAATTTTGTTCCTATAACATTAACACCTAAGTAGTTTAATAAGGCTGACATTTCTTGAATACGCTTATTTGTTTCCTCATCAAATGTAGTTATACATTGTTTATAAAATACATAGTAAAAATTTAATAAACGGCTTATTCCACTTTCTTTATTTTCCAAATCACTTTGATCAAAATAATTTTTTATTTGATATAATCCTTTTTTAAAACTTTTAGTTTCTTTTGATAAAAATGAATATTCTTCATCACTAAGCTTACTCATATCCTCAGTACTAATTTTAAGTCCAACATCTTTTTCATATTGTAATGAAAATTCTTTATTAAACTTGGTTACTATCTTTTTTAATAAAGATAATTTTTCTTCTTTATAAACTGCATACGTAACACTTGTAGAATCTTTTATTTGAATAGTTAAAGACTTTCCTTCATATATTTTTTTTGTTAAATTTAAATATTCATAAATACCGACTTTTTCAAGTAATAATCCATCTATACCAGTTGTTTGAATTATTTCACCATCTCTAATAATTTTTATATTTTCTATTGGCATATTTTCCCCTCCAGGACTTGTTATTATACTCTTTTATAAAAAAATTGCAAATTTAACAGTCAATTATGTCTACTGTATTTCCATGATTTTTTATGATTTCAATTAAATCTTCAGTTTTTATCCATAAAGTTGCTGTATTTTCATTTGGATGTATTCCAATTATACCATTATCATTTAAGAAAAATTTGTCTATAAAAAATCTTACTTTTAGTTTTTCATCATTCAATATACCTAAAGGACTTACAGAGCCAGGAATAAGTTTTAAAATACTCATCAAATCTTCAGCTGATGCAAAACTTAAATTACGCGTGTTAAAACTTTTTCTAAATTGTTTTAAATCAACTTTTTTATCACCTTTAATCGTAATTAAATAATAATTTAACTTTTTATCATCTCTTACAAAAATATTTTTAGCATCACGATTTTTATATTTTAAATTCACCTCATCCAAATCACCCATATTAAATACAGCTTGATGCTCCTCTAATTCAAACCAAATGTTTTTATTTTTTAAATTTTTGATTATGTTTTCTTTATCCATTTTTACACCCTTTTTAATATAACACATAAAAATAAAAGCATACAATGTATACTTCTAATTAAAATATGTAGATAGTTTAGTTAGTAGTTCGTCAACATCATCATATGATATATGAGTTATGGAATTATTTCCTTTAATCATAGCTGAAATGCTTTCATCATTTTGATATAGACAAATGATTCTTTTATTTAATGATTCAGCATATCCAATTTCATAACCAACCCCAAGTGATGGAACTGTTACCTCTGCGATTAAAATATCACATTCGTTAATCCAGCTAACATCACGATTATAGATTTCAGTAGAAGTAATCGACTCGCCAGAAGCTTGTAAATTAGGATCGGCAACATGTTCATCTAAAACTGTTCCTATAGTTTTTAAATAATCAACTATCTTTTTATAATCTTCAACTTTAGATCTGCCACCTTTTATAGATCCTCCAAAATATATTTTTAAATTTCTACTCATTTCATTTCTCCTTCGTATAGTTTTATTATAACATCTAAAATTTAAAAAAAAAAATTATTTTTTATCTTCTTTTTCAAATACAATTCTCTGCTCTATAAATCCTAGTTTATTGTAAAATTCAAGAGCATCAGAATTGAAGTTCCAACAGTTAAACTCAACCCTCTTGCAATCATTATCTTTTGCAAACTTATGTATTTCATCGTTGCCTTCGATATATAAATTTTTATCAATATCAGCCTGTTTTGCTCTTCTAATTATCACAACTTTCCTACTAATTGTTATGTTCTTTATAAATTACTTAATTACTGAACTCGTTTAATAGTTCACTTAAAAGATCCTACCAAACCATTTTTAACTTAGGAAATTCATAATTAAATCAATTATAACTTCTTTTTCTTTTGGATTAGATTCGGCAATCATTAAGGTTAATGAAGCTAAAGCATTGTTATCAATAACTTGTTTGCCATCTTTATACAAAATATCATAAAAGTTTAAAAAGTAGATAAACATTGTTGCAGCTATTCTTTTATTTCCATCTACAAAAACATGATTTTTAACAATCATATATAAAAAATTGGATGCCTTTTCTTCTACACTTTTATATACATCATTTCCATCAAATGTTAGATAAATATCACCTATAATTGCTTCTAGTCCTCTATCTTTTTCAATAGCAAAAATATCGCTTTTTTCGTTAAATTTTAATTTACTAATAATATCTAAACAATCATCATATTTTATTCTTTTTTTACTATCATTACCTTTAGGTTTTACTAGAGTTCTATGGTCATAATCGTCTAGAAGATCAAGGGCTTTTGAATAATTTCCTATTACTTTTAGGATTTCTTTAGCATCTTTATTTTCTAGCCCTTCATCAATTCTATTGGCAATATCTATTAATTTAATTGTTTTTTCTAAATATTCTAATCTTTTTTTGTTTAAAGCATAACCTTGTAACAAATAGTCTTTTAAGATCTTATTAGCCCATTTTCTAAATATAATACCATTTTTACTTTTTACACGATATCCAACACTTATAATCATATCTAAATTATAATAATCGATTTGATACTTCTTTCCGTCTTTTGCAGTTGTTGCAAAATTTGCAACAACTGCATCATCTAATTCCTCTTCTAATATATTTTTGATATGTCTAGAAATTACCGATTTATCTCTATCAAAAAGTTTTGCCATTTGGTCTAAAGACAACCATACAGTTTCATCCTTCATATTAACTTCTAATTTAACATTTTGATTTTCAAATAAAATTATCTCATTCTTCATTCAAATCCCCCCAATATGATTAATTTTACAATCGTTAAATATAATTTTAGTGCAACTTTTGATTTCTTATTGCACACTTATTATACTCAAATTATACAGTTTATTTGTTATAGAGTAAACATTCTGTTTTTAGTTTGTGTAAAGTTTACTTTTATATATTGTTGTAATCTATCTTAAAAAATGTTATATTTTATTTAGTGAGAAGCAAAAGTCATCTTTGAGGCTGATGCTTACCACTTATTGTGTTGTAGCATCCTTATTCAGTAGAATAAAGATGCTTTTTTATGTATAAATAATTTTAAAATTATTATTAACAATATAAAAATGATAGTTATAAAAATAACATTTAATACATCTTGCTTAAATGATTTTTTAAACATATCATATCACTTCCTCTCGTACTCCATTAACCAAAACCCTGAATATTTAGCCTCTAGTTTGGAAGTGATAAGCATCTTACCCTGCTTCTCGAGCTTGTATTATATATGTTTATTTTTTCTTGTCAATACATCCGACAAATGTCGACAAAATTAGAACTTAAAAATTAAAAAAAAGTAACATCTATGTTACTTTTCAAGCATCCATTCTTGATAATATTTTATTTTTGTTCCACAATAAGAGCATGCTTCATCATTTACATTTAATGTTGAGCCACAATTATGACATCTTAACATATTTGTTCCTTTTGATATATTTTCTACTTCTTCATTATGTCTTACAAGAATAAATTCATCTTTTATGTATTTTGATTTTATTTTTCCATTTATAAGATAAATAACTCTTAAATATACTTTAACTTTAACATGTATTTTATTGTTCTTTTCATAATTAGTAAATTTATCATAATCTAAAATATCATAATCAATGATATTTTCATTGCTATAATATTTTTTTCTTATTTCATAATTTAAATTGTTGAAAAATGTTTTTTTATCTATATTTGATGAAGTCCAAAAATCTTCTTGTTCTCTATTAATTCTATCCTTATAGTTCTTTATTGGTCCAAGTATTATATATGCATCCATTAAATAAAATACATAATATAAAACTAAAGATAAGATGAAACCAAAGATAAAAACTTTTGATATATCGTAAGAATTAAAAGTTCTAGAAGTTGTTTTAATGTAGATAAAAGACAAAATTATACTTATAATTAAATCCACAAAATAAGTTATTATTCTATAAAGATTACTTTTTAACACTAAATCATAATGGTATTTACTTCCCAAATCTTTGTCAGTATATTCTAAGTTATAGTTTGTTCCACAATAAGGACACCCATCAATAAAAGTGCTTAAATCACTAGACATTCCACAGTTAACACATTTAAAATTATTATTTAATAAATCTTCTGATATATATGTATAAGTTATTCTAGAATCAAACTTTGTTTCAGTATGGACTAAGGAACCATTTATATAATAATCTTTTCTAGCTCTTATACCATTTTTTACATCATCATTTTTTTTACCATCAGTGTTTCTCTCTAGAATTTTATCCGCTGATATGTATGTTGTTTTAATATTTATTTTATGTTTATCAAGTTGTTTTTTATGAAATTCATCTACTATAAATGCCATACTTCCTCCTAATTATTATTGTTGTTGTTGTTATTGTTGTTATTATTATTTGATGAAGAACCACCACTAGAATAACTGCCTCCACTTGAAGGTGTATAGTGTGGAATAATTTTAAATAAATTATTGCTAACTGTTACTCCATCTATAGTAGAAGTTTTTTTTCTAGAAACTATTATTTGATTTTCTTTACCCTTACAAGTTAACACTAAATTTTCTATTCCGCCTCTAATAACAGCCTCTTTATTTTCTTTTAAAAAATTATAGATAGTTTCTAAATCGTTTTCATCAAGCTCATAATATTTTGTTATATCTATACATCTTTTTTTTCTAATTAACTCTTCATATGTTTTTGCTTCTTCTTTCATTTTTATAACTCCTCATCTATATAAATAAATTCCATATTTTGAAATGGTAAATTAATTGCTGCTAAATGGTAATAAGCATTATTTTTTTGTTTTAAGTAATGATATTCTCTTAAAGATGTTGTTGTAAAGAAAATATTGTTGGGATTTTCCTTTGAATAAAAATCTTTATATTCGTGAATCAAATTGCTTATATCATATACGTAGTAGCCTTCTTTATCACTTTGAATATTATCAAGTACTCCTTTAAAAATTTGAGTTGTGTTTACATGTCTTTGTTTTGTTCGTCCCTCATCTCCATATGTTACTAAGTTTCCACTAAGTATCATAATATAAAGGGCGTTGTTTTCTGGATAATCACATTCTTCTTCAATCATATTCTTTTTCATGTATATTTTTATTTTAGATTCTTTTGTTAAATATACAAACTCTCGAGAGACATTTAATATTTGAGAGGATAAATTATATTCTACTCCATCAACATCAAGAATAAAGGACGAATCATCGTAAATGTATTTTAATCTCTTATCCTTTTTAATTAGATTAGCAAGTGAATTATCATCATTATCCTTTGGAATATAGTTACTTACATCTGTTGTACGCATTTTGCTAACGTATTGATAAACAAATTCATCATTTGCAGGGTCTTTTTCATATCCACGATCTTCATACATTTTTTGTTGTAACTTACACGTATAACTCTTATTGGTTTGATATGTATTTTTTACAAATGGGCATCCTGTTTTACATAAATATAAATAGCCACATTTAGAGCATTCATCATTGAATGGTTCTTTGTTATGATTTAAAAACATCTTATTTTTAGCAGTTGTTAAAATATCTTCAACTGAATCTTTAAAAATGTTTCCATAATAGTAATCTTTTTGTTTTTGTCCTCTTACACATGAATAAATATCTCCATTTACTTCAAGCAAGAAAAACTTTTCTCCACAATTATCACAGTTAGTACAATAACCTGGACCAAATTCATTAAACCATGGTCCGTTTACACCAGCATCTAATGTAGTTCCATCAAAGCATTCATGCATTTTTTCGTAAAAATTCACTTGTTCATCTTCGGTAATAGGATGTAATAATCCACATGAATTGTAATCAAAACCTATCATAAAATTAAAATCATTCATATCTAAACAAGTAAATTCATCTAAATATTTTATATCCTCAACTATTTTATCTAAACGTTCATAATGTTCTTTAAATATAGTTGCTGATACTTTTTTCTTATTTGGAATATCCTTTAAAAGTTCAATATTTGCTAAAATTTTTTTTAACGTTTTTTGATTCCCTTTAGTTAGACGATATTGATCATGTAAGGATAAGGGTAAATCTAAGCTTCCAGAAATAGAAACATTGTATTCCTTAATTGTATCAATATGTTTATCTAAACTGTATAAATTAGTTTTTATATGTGGATTTCCTACAGTGAATCCTGCACTTTCAATTAAGTCTTTATTTTCTTTGTAGTATTCACTTATGTATTTTATAATGTCGTGAAAAGCACTTTTTGATAAAGTTGTTACTTCTCCTCCATGAAGAGATATATTGAAAGGAACTACACCACTATTTTTAAATTTATTTATAGCATATTCTAGAGTATTTAAAGGATTCATATTTCCTTGACTAACCGTATTTTCCTCTAAATAGCAATACTTACATCCCATATTGCAAGCTAATGTTGGGACATACAACAAATGTATATATTTATAATTCATGGTACCACTAGTCATAATACACACTTAGGGAAATACCTGCTGATGATGAAAAATTATAGCTTGCAGAGACCTCAACATCAAGAGAGTCAGTTATTTCCATATTAGATATAGTTTTGTTCAATTTAAATTCTTTAGTAGTAGTTAAATCTTTATATTCTAAAGTAAATTCACTTCCACTTGCAGTTACATTGATACTTTTTAAAGTTAATCTTGCATCATTTTGATACATCTTAGTATCAGTTTGATAGCTAGATACTTTTTCTGTTTCTCCAACTCTTATATACATAAATGTTTTATATTTGTGTTTATTCTCATCGACTAAAGATCCATAATCAATTTCACCAAATTTTTTAACCTTTGTTGGACTTTCTTTAAATGCTCTAGAGTTTACTGATGTTAGTGATGGTATAGTTATTTCTTTAAGTGAATCACACAATCTAAATGCTGATGAACCAATCTCTTTTAATTTACTATTTTCACTTAGATCAACTTTGCTTAAACTTTTACATCCATAGAAAGCATGTCCACCGATTCTTGTAACTGTATCGGGAATTTTTATCATAGTAAGATTTTTATCGTTTTCAAAAGTGTTACCTCTTATTTCTTTTAGACTAGATGGTAAATTTATGCTTTTTAAAGATGTAGCATTTTTAAATGCTTCTCCTCCAATATATGATAAAGTATCTGGAAGAGTTAATGTTTTAAGTGATCTACATTTTTTGAAAGCACTTCCTCCTAAATAAGTTAAATTATTCGGCATATTTACATTCTTTAACATGATATCATTTTCAAATGCTTGGCCTCTTATTTCCGTTATAGTATTAGGTAAACTCACTGTTCTTAAAGTATACATATTTTTAAACACTTGACCACGTACTCCAATTATATCTTTTCCATTATGTTTTTCAGGAATGTTAACTGATGTAAAATTAGTTATACCAACTGTATAAAATCTAACTGTATATCCGTTTTCAGACTTTTCATATAAAATATGTGGTTTGAAATAAACAATTGAAGAAATTAATAAAACTGCTATAAAACCACCAAACAAAACTTTTTTAGAACTATCTTTAATAAAGGATAATTTAACATTCATAACAATATTACTTATATCCTCTTGTGGTCTAGATTTAACTTCTTTTTTTAAAAATTTCATTAAATTATAAGAATTTGATTTTTTATAAAATATAAATATTATAAAAATGGCAATCAAACAATAAATAACTCCAACATGGAAGAATATCATAGATATAAAAATAAATGTTAATAAACTAAGAATTATAAACATAATATTTTTTCTTTTTAACACATCCTTTGGGATTAAATCTGTTTTGCTGTTGATTTTAGCTTTTTTCATTTCACTTTGTAAGAAACTTTCTAACATTTGTTCTTCAGGTTTGCTGTAAATAGAATCAAAACTGCTTGGAGTTACAATATTTTTCTTAGAAGCAGAAACTTCTATATTATTACCTTCTATTGCCATACCACAATTTGGACAAAATTTATCATCAACAGTTATTTCTGTTTTACAATTTGCACATGCAAGTTTAACATTGCTAGATTGAGTAATATTGCTTGATGTTGTAACTACTGCAGGCTTCTTACTATTTGCAACTGCTACTATTGGAACAACTAGAAAAGCCCCTATAAATACAAACATAAAATCCCACATTGCTATATCAGTACTTATAAATATATCAAAAAATATTAACAAAACATATCTTATAACTGATAATTTAATAAATAAAGATTTCACATTTCCATCTTTAGAGCAATATTTTGCTATTGGATATATAACAAAAATACTCATAAAAATTGTCATAAAGTTTTCTATTAAAAATGCTTCACCAAAATTTAGAGAAGAACTAGATGAAGCAAAGACTAAACTTGGTAATAATGATAATAATACTAAACCTATTTTTTTATTCATGATTTTTCCTCATTTCTAACCTTTTTAAAAGGATTTTTTCTATTTCTTCCCAGCCTCTACGCCAATCTCTTGTAGGCATAATAACACCATTTTCAATTAAAGTTTCTTCATTTATTTCCTTATTATGATATGATGGAAAAAGAATTTTCGTTGGGGATGAAGTTGCTTGAAGATTGCTTAATAGATCATCTATTTGAATATCTCCTTTAAATAATCCTTTAGAACCAGTAAAAATATAGTTCTTAGAAGGTATTTCTTCTTTTGAAAAAGTTCTATAAAGAAGTTCAAATTTTCCTTTAAATATTCTACCTGAGTTTTTTAAATCAAAGTTATTTCGACAATCACTTAAAGGATAAATATTATAATACTTACTTAAGTTTTTTATTGCTTCAATTGCATGTGGTAAGAACATAGGGTTTTCATATTGATCTCTATTTTTCATAAATTCACAAAATTCTCTCATTTTTTCTTTTGGAATTGCAGCCTCATCTATATAATAATCACTAAAATCATCAATCGTATAATTTGTATTTAAAAATTCATTTACTAGTTCCAAATAACCAGAAAAACAAAGTACTTCGTCGATATCTAATAAAATTGTTTCTTTTCTTTTTTCCATTTAATACCACCTATATCTAATAATATAATTATAACATTATATCCAGTTTAATACATTAAAAAAGAGAATTATCTTTTAAGATTGTAAAAGTTTTAATTCTCTTTCTATGTTTGGATTGTAATTTACTTTATAGTTATTTTTTTGATTATCGAAATCATAAAAACCTACAATTTGATTATTTTTTAAGAATCCATTTCTATCAAAAATAATTGTTGATTGTTTTTCTTCTCTAGGTACATTTGGTATTTTAAAATAACTAGGACGTACAGCAACAAATCTACTTGTAAACTCTACTTTAATTTTGGTTAAGTTTTTTGCTTCAAAATAAGCAGTTAAACTTTTAAAATATTCTTTAGATACTAATTCAGTACAAGCAGATTTTACAACAATAACTCCTTTACCTTCATTTTGTTGAAATGATATAGTTATTGCTTCTATAAAGCCATTCTTTTTTAATCTATCTATTTCATAACTTATTTCATCTATTAAGAATTCATATTCCCTGTCATTTAAATCTATTTTTTCAACTATTGTATCTTTATTTAAATCTAAAAGTTGGTTGTCTTTTGCACATTTTAAAACATCAAAAAATTCTTTCATATCATTATTGCATTCATATATATTTTTGTCATATAAATACCAAACATCAAAGGCAGTTGTTGCAAGATCTTCATTAATCATTTTTTGTACTTTACCAGATTTCATCACAACATTATGTTCTTGATCAGTTAAAGAATGATGAAAACCTTTTTCTTGATATACTTTTGCTTCCAAATCTGCATCTTCTTTATCACAGTTATGAGCAAAAGTATCAATTGGATTTGTCCCAGCATCAAAATCTAATAAACTTTGATATAATTCGTCACGTTTGTTTAAATTTCCAAGTACAGTTTGCATTGCTTTATGTTCAATCTCACGTTTTTGTTTAACAGTAACATTATCAAATGGAGTAATATCTCCAATAATTGCTTCACCTATTTCATGAATCATTAATGTTTTTAAAGCCTCATTAACATCAAAATCATATTTAAACTCACTTCCAAAAGCATATGCTAGTCCAACAGCACCGATTATATGATCAGAAATCATTTCTACTCTTTCATTTCCACTTTCAATGTTCCAATGTTCCTTATCCCAACCTGTACGTAACTTTGATTTTAAAGTATGATTATAATAATAAAATTTTAATATGTTAATATATTTTTCTTTATCTTTGTCCATTGAAATAACCACTAAAGCTTTATCTACAAACTCATCAATTGATTTTGTGTTCTTTGCTATATTTGAAAGAGTTGTGTCAAGTGATTTATATTTATGAGCTAAAGAAGCATCAGGTGATTTACAGGCTTGAAATTCTAGTAATAATTCCTCAATTTCTTCTTTTGAATTCATGCATTTTATAACGTCAAAAAAATCTGGAGTATATGATAATTCATATAATAATTCCATTTTAATTATATTAGCTAAATTAGATGCATTATTGAATTCCGAATTAAATGCAATTGCTAAGATAGAACTTCCAAAAATGTTATCAGCACGACTGCTTTCTCCTTTAGTTGTTTCTTTTAATTTATTTACTGCCATATAGAACTTTAATACATTTGTTATATTTTCTATTTTTCTCATTCTATTCATCTCCGTGCTATGTATTATATATTAATATATGTTACTTAACAAGAAAAAAACTAAATACTTATTGAGTTTTTAGTAGTTTCTTTAAAAAATTCATCTGGTGTTATGTTATATTTTGGTGTTTCATATTCATAAATTTTTAAATAATCTGGATCAAATGGAGTTTTAAGATCTAAAATAAATTTTTCTTTTACATCCATTAAAGCTTCATTTAAAGTTGAATATTCATGTATACCTATATATTTTTGATAAGCATTTTCTAGCCAACAATATATGTTTCCTTTTTTATATATTAAAAATGTATGTGATGGATATGTATCATCTTTAAAATAAACGATTATATATGTTTTAAATTCATAGTTAGAAAGAGAAAAATAATATCTTTCAAGTTCAACTTGATCCCAACAAACACCACATTTAGAAGTAAGCAAAGACTCTGGACCTTGCAAACGATAAAGGGTTGCATAAGAAGCATCAACATCTTCATGCTTGTTTCCATTTACATCAACCCAGCCATATGTTATTTCTTTCATTTTATTTTTTATTTCATTATCCGTCATCTTATTACCTTTATAATAATATCATAAAGCTGGTGAACCTTCAAATGATGTGTCTTGTCTTTGAAAATAGATTAAACATATAATGCCTGCTATTAAAAGTAAACTTCCTAAAGTTTTAATTTCATATAATCTTTTTTTACTTTTTGGAGCTTTTTTTAAAGCTCGATAATTTCTTAAGAAAAAATAAATATAGATTAAGAATGTAATCGATAAAGTGAATTCAAAAACTTTATTTGCTTCATTATGAAAAGAATCATTATTTTCTTCAATTGACTCTATTTCTAAGTTATCTCCTCTTATATTTAAAAGACAAAGAGATGCAAATACAATCCATATAAAATTTTCAAAATTTAATCTATTTATTTCCTCATTCATACTAAATTATATTAAAAAAGAAGTGTTTTTTTAACACTTCTATTTAAACAAGTTTTTTATTCTTTGGAAGAATGATACTTTTTTAGTTGTTTTTTGTGTATTTTGTTTTGGTGCTTCATATTTTTTACCATCTACTACTAAAATCATTCTTGTTTCATCAGTTGAATTTAATGATTTAGAGTTTACTGATTTATAGTTTTCTCCAAGTTTAACGATACTTTTTACTTTATTAGTTGTTGTTTTTACATCTCCACCAATTATGTTAGTAATTTTAGTAATTCCCTCTTCATTATATTTTGAAATACCAGCAGATAATTCAGAAATTCCTGAATCTAATGTAGAGATTCCTGCATATAAAGTTTTTAAAGATTCAATAGATGCCTCTTTTACTTGATCAGCAACATTACTTGCAAGCGTTGGAGCTAAAGTTTCAGTTGTTTTTAAAGCACTTTCTTGTGCAACTTTTACAGCAACAGATTTAGAAACATTTTCAGCTACATATGATGAAACACTTGATGCTAGTGCTGCATTGTTAACTTGTAAAGCCTCTTGCATTGGTTTAATTTTTGTAAATAATGTAACACATCCTTGATCAGTATAAGCAGAATCTCCTAGAGCATTACAACGTCCATATTCTTGGATTTCCCCAATACTTTTAAGATAAGTCATCATTATGTTTGTTGAATATTCAGTTACTTTTCCTACAACATATTGATCGTTTGGATCAAGACTTGATTCAACTTCCCTCCAAGCAGAAGCTGCTATATTATTTTTATATTCTTCAGTGAATGATGAAGAAACTAAACCCTTAGCTTGAGAAGTAATCATACTTAATTGTTCATCAGTTAAAGTTGAAGCGGAACTTGCCTTCATTGAACTTGATAAAGCATTTTTTATCTTACTAGATCCTTCTTTAATTTTCTTTGTATTTGTATCAATTAAATCCATATTAGACTTTAATTCATTAGATTTTTCATATAATGTATCCAATTTATCAAATATTTTTAAGTCGCTTGAATCAACTAGTTTTGGAGTTATTACAGAATACATTGAACTTAATTCAAAGCATGTTGTTTCATAAGTAATCTTTATTGTATCAGTATTTTTTAAAGAACTTAAATCTAAACTTTCATATAATCCTGGTGTTGCAATTGCACCTATGATATTTTTGCTACCATTACTGATTACTTTTCCATTTTCTACAGAAATGTTTGTTCCGTTATTTATAATAGTTCCAAAAGTTACAACAAATGGTGTATATAAAGTTTCATTTTTGCCATTAACTTTAACGATATGTTTATCTGTGTTTTTATATTTTATAGATATTTCTACCTTGCCACTTTTACCTAACATATCATCAACAGACATTTTTTCACCATTTAATTTATAAGTTATTTCCATATTTATTGGTAAGTTTTTTTTATAAACTCCTTGATAATAAATATCTTTTCCGTTAGCTTCAACAGTTAATTTATTACCATTTACATTTAATGTTTCATTTCCATTAATATTTAATATTTCACTTAATTCAGTATAATCCTCAATAGTTTTAAGAGAAGTGTCATTTTTTAAATGTTCATTTACAAGTACTGATGAATAATTACCATTAGAATCTAATTTACCGTAAACAGTTTCGATTCTTGATAAAGCATAAGTATTTGTTGGAACACTTAATAACATAAACGATAAAGCACATACTGAAGCAATTACTTTTTTATTATTTTTTTTCATATTATTACATCCTTTCGTAGTTTTCATTATTAATGAATCAAATATTAGAAGTATTGAAGGTAAAATAGTTATAACAACTATCATACTAACAATCGCTCCTCTTGAAATAAGCGTACATAAACTTCCAACCATTTCTAGTTGAGAATAAACACCTACTCCAAATGTTGCAGCAAAGAAACATAAGCCACTTACTAATATTGATCTACCATTATAGTTTAGAGTTTCAAGAGCTGCCTCTTTTTTGTCAACTCCTTCACGTCTTAATTTAAGATAAGATGAAGTTAAAAGAATTGCATAATCGATTGTTGCACCTAATTGAATTGTACCTAAAACTATTGGAGCAACAAATGGTAACACAACACCTCCAAAATATGATATTGACATATTTATAAATATTGCTGATTCTATTGCACATATTAGAAGTATTGGTAAACTTAAACTCTTAAGTACTATGAATAGAATTAATAAAATACATATAATTGATGATGAATTAACATTGTTAAAATCTGTATCACTTATTTTAATTAAATCTTTCATAAGTGGTCCTTCTCCAGCAACAATTATATTGTCATCATATTTTTTTACAATTCCATTTATAACGTCTACTTGATTATTAAGTTCATCACTTGCAACTTCATAAAGGGAATTTATTAAAACCATTTCATATTTATCATTTTTAAACATTTTTACAAGATCATCACTTAACATATTTTCGGTTAAACCATGCTTTTTAAGTTCATTAAATGATAATACAAAATCAATTCCATCTACATTTTTTATTTCATCCAACATTTTAGTAACATCATCATTTTTTAAACTAGTGTCAACTAAGATTATTTCTGGACTTACAATATTGAATTTTTCTTTTAATTCTGTATTAGTACTGATACTTTCAAGTGTTGCTGGCAAAGATGAATCCATCTTGTAGTAAACTTCTACATTCTTATATCCTAAGTATGCTGGAATAGATACGACTAAGAATATAATAAATAAACTAACGTGATGCTTAACAATGAATTTATTTAATCTTTCAAATTTTAGATTTAAACTCTTATGTTTTGTCTTTTCAATTAAAGAATCAAATACAAGTAATAAACTTGGAAATAAAGTTAAGACAGATATAACCCCAAGGATTACACCTTTAGCCATTACTATACCTAAGTCACATCCAAGCGTTAATTTCATTGTGCATAATACTAGAAATCCAGCTACAGTTGTAAGTGATGAACCTATAACTGATGTAAATGTTTCTTTAATAGCTTCTTTCATTGCTTCTTCTTTAGTTTTATATATCTTCTTTTTACTTTCGTATGAGTGATACAAGAAGATTGAGAAGTCCGTTGTAACACCTAATTGTAATACAGCAACTAATGCTTTAGTAATGTAAGATATTTCTCCTAGGAAGATATTTGTTCCTAAGTTATACATTATAGCGCATCCAATATTTAATAGTAAGAATATTGGTACCATATATGAATTAAGTGATAGCTCAAGAACAACTATACAAAGAATTACAGCTATAACTATATATATAAGGATTTCTTTATTAGATAGCTCCATAGTATCAAGTACCATTGAACTCATACCACCAAGTTTTATTTTCTCTTGACTGATATTTCTTATTTCTTTTACAGCATCAATTGTTTCTTCACTTGATGTACTTCCGAAAAATGTAATAAAAAGCATATCAGTGTTATCTTTATGAAGTTTTTCAGTTATCTCACTTGGTAGCATAGAAATAGGAATAACTGTACCAATTGCATCATATAATGACATTACTTGGTTAACTCCATCGACATCTTTGATTTTTTCTTCGAGATCAAGTAAATCTTTACTGCTTAGGTTATTAGCAACAGCAACTGAATATGATCCCATATCAAAATCATCTGTTAAAATATCTTGTCCTTTAATAGTTTCAATATCTTTTGGTAAGTAAACCAATATGTCGTAGTTAATTTTAGTTAAGTAGTTACCAATGAATGATAAAACTAAAAGAATACCAGATATTATTAGAATTAATTTCTTATGTTTACAAATTAATTCAGATATTTTATCCATATCATTTCCTCCATTCGCTTCTATATTTTATTACTTAGATTTTAAAAATAACACAACCTTAAATAAAAATATGTATGTTTTCCAACAAAATAGCAAATATGTATAGTTATTTCCAACAAATTAATATTTATCATTGATTTTGTTGTTTATCTGCGTATAATATGAATTGGTGACGGAAATGAATAAAAAAGATGATTTAAGGGTTATAAAAACAAGAAAACTAATATATCAAACTTTACTTGACCTTATGAAAGAAAAAACTTTTGAAGAAATAAAAGTTTCAGACATATGCTCTAAAGCAATGATTAATAGATCAACTTTTTATGCTCATTATGAAGATAAATATGAACTTCTTATAGATTTTTTAAGCAACTTAAAAGAAGAATTTGCTCGTGAACTTAATGATAGCTGTAAAGAGAACTTAAGCATTCGAGAATATTATATTAGACTAATCAGTTTGTTTTTAGATCATATTGATAGTAAAAGAGATGTTTATAATTCAATAATGGTAAATAATAGAAGTAGTATAATGATGGATATATTATTAAGTGTTGTAAATGACGATATTTTGAAGAGATTTAAAGAAAATGATATCAACTTAAAAGTTCCAACAGAAGTTATATCAAAATTTTACTTAGGCGGAGTTATTAATATCGGGATGGAATGGCTTAGCAACAGCAATAAATATACTAAAGAAGAAATTCTTGATTACTTAGAATTACTTATTCCTGATATCGATTATTATGCAAAATAAAAATTGGTAGTTTTTTTACCAATTTTTTTTTGTCTTAACTTTCTAATATTTTATCGATTTTTTGAATACATGTTTGAACATCGGTACATCCCATTTGAGTAGATGTATCATCATATGTTATATTTTTAGCTTTATAATTATATTTTACTACTTCGTTTGCACCTAAGCTTGTTCTTTCAGATGCAACAATGTTTAATTTACATGTTATAGGTATATCTTGATTTGTAATACTTGTTTTTTTTAATTCAACTTTAACAGTTCCAGTTTTAGTAGTAGTTGCTTCGATAGTTAAGTTATCCGGTACCATTGATACTTGTAAATAATTATTTGCACCTTCACAGTTAACCTGTACTATGGCATCATAGTTTTTACTAGCGTTTGTTACCTCATATGTAAGCGTTGATGTGTCACCTACAGCACTTAAATCACTTGTAGTAAATGTAATTGTTTTATTAGTATCATCAATGAACTCTCCACTTTTATCAACATTATCAAGTATAGCTTTTGAAAAGTAGACATCAAAGTCATCAATATTTTCTGATATCTTAGCACTACCTTTGATTATTAAAGTCGTTGATACTGCAGCAAAACCGATACTCATTAACAAAATAACTAGTATTAACGTATTACGTCTTTTCACATTATCACCTATTCTATTTAAAATTATAAAATACATTATTTATAAAATCAATCGAAATGAGTTAATTTAACGTAAAGAAATATTTTTATTTAATCTTTTTCCACCAACAAGTGGATTAATTTTTCTATCCTTAATTTCGGGATTAGTTGGAGTTTTTATATCTTCCTTTAAAATGTTTTCAAACTCGGTTAACTTGTTTCTTAAGTTTGGATCTTCTGAAAACTCTAAAAGTCTAAATAACATAACGTCATCAATATAGTAAAGAGTTTCATAAGTTATTAATTCTTCTTTAATAGCAAGAGCAATTATATCAGCAAGAAGTTGCATCATATATGTGTCCCAGTTAGAATGTGTAAGAGAGTTTATGATGTCATTTTGTCTTACAAATTGAATTGCTAACTCTATATTTTTAAAACCTATTTCTTTTACACCGAATTCATTTATATAAGCTTCTAAATTCATTAACATCTTTTTTGCTTCTTTTAATTTTAAAGTTTCACTCCAAACAAGAGAACTTAAGATTACTCCATCAATTCTATCAGCACAAAGGGATGGACGATCTAAATCTACTAAAGAATAATTTTTAAAGTCATATACTTCTTCAGGTTCAATTCCATCTTCCTTAAGATATTTTTTTAAAAGTACATCTCCTAAAATAATGTCTTTAGTATACTCTTCAGTACTTTCTTGAGTTTTATAATCACCATTCATATAGTCGATTACATGAGAACAAGTTGGTTTCGATACATCATGATATAAAGCCGCAAGAATCTCTCTTTTATCACTAGTGAACATCGAAGTTATACCAGCTGTTGTTATTGAATGTTCGTAAGTACTTAAGTATTCTTTAAAGTTGTATACATCTCGAGATGCAAAATCCATTCCACAAAAATATCCAACGCGTTTTAATCTTTGAAGAGATGGCGTATCATAATATTTTTTTATATCTTGTGGAATTTTCTTATCTAAAAATTTTACATATCCATTTACTTGTCTAAACATAAGTTTTCCTTCCTTTCCAAAAAATAAAATTAAAAGGCAAATTTAGTTTACCTTTAATCTATAACTTTAATATGAACATCTTTAAGTTGTTTTTCGCTTACCTTACAAGGAGAACCCATAAGTAAATCTTGAGCTTTACTATTCATTGGGAATGGTATAACTTCTCTTATACTTTCTTCTCCAGTTATAAGCATAATCATACGATCAACTCCTGGTGCAATTCCGGCATGCGATGGTGCACCATAACAGAAAGCATTATACATTGCAGGGAATTTTTTCTTAACATCCTCTTCACCTAAACCAACAAGTTCAAAGGCTTTAATCATAATTTCTGGATCATGATTTCTTACAGCACCACTTGAAAGTTCAACGCCATTACATACAAGGTCATATTGATAAGCTACTATTTCTAACTCACGTTCTAAGTTACCCTCTGCTTCTTCTAAAATTTTTAAGCCACCTTGAGGCATTGAGAATGGATTATGACAAAATTCTAATTCTCCCGATTCTTCACCAATTTCATACATTGGAAAATCCACTATCCAACAGAATTCATATGTTTCTTTATTCATATGTCCGTCAATTGAAGACCCTAATTTTTTTATTAATACTCCACCAGTTTTTAAAGCTGATAATTTTTTACCCGCAGAAATAGCTACAAAAGAGTTACTCTCTAAGTTTAAAGATTCAAATAGTTCTTCTTTAACTGGTTCTAAAAATTTAGAAATACCTCCAGTTAATTCACCACTTTCATCTACTTTAAACCAATAAACTTTATTACCAGTTGAAGTAGTTACTTCTTCAACTAATGAATCAATATATTTTCTACTTTCCTTAAAGTTACTAACATTAACAGCTGTTACATAAGCATCTTTAAAGTCTGCAAATTCAGTTTTAGATGCTATATCTGTTATATCTTTTAGTTTTAAATCTATTCTTAAATCTGGTTTATCAGATCCATATGTTTCTAATGCATCTTTATAAGTAATTCTTTTAAATGGAACACTTGAAGCACTTTTGTATATTCCATATTTTGCAAATACATCTGGTAATACTTTTTCAATTACTGAAAAAACATCTTCTTGATCTGCAAAACACATTTCCATATCTAATTGGTAAAATTCTCCTGGACTTCTATCTGCTCTAGCGTCTTCATCTCTAAAACATGGAGCAATTTGAAAATATCTATCAAATCCAGAAGTCATAAGAAGTTGTTTAAATTGTTGAGGTGCTTGTGGAAGTGCATAAAACTCTCCAGGATAGTTTCTTGAAGGAACTAAATAATCTCTTGCTCCTTCTGGTGATGAAGAGGTTAAAATTGGAGTTGTTATTTCCAAGAATCCTTCATCAACCATTCTACTTCTAAGCTCAGATATAATTTTACTTCTTAAAACAATTTTTTCTTTTACTAAAGGATTTCTTAAATCTAGATATCTATATTTTAATCTAGTATTTTCATCAGCGTTTTTAGAGAAATTTATTTCAAATGGAAGTTCATTATAAATACACTTTCCAATTACTTCAATTTTATCTGGTACAACTTCAATATCTCCAGTTGGAATCTTAGGATTTTTACTAGTTCTTTCTCTTACAGTTCCATATATTTTGATTGTTGATTCACAGTTAATAGAATCAATAATGTTCATAATCTCTTCATTTTCAACAACAATTTGAGTTATTCCATAAAAATCTCTTAAAATTAAAAATGCTAAATTTTTACTAACCTTTCTAACATTTTCAAGCCAACCTACTAATTCGACTTTTTCTCCTACGTTTTCTATTCTTAATTCATTTAAATTATGAGTTCTATTTTGCATAAAAACTCCTCCACTTCGTAAATTATTATAGCATATTTTTTTTAAGTTTTATATTTATTTTTTCTTAGTGTAGTATATTATGTGGTCAAGCGAAGAATGGTCTGTATATGGATTTACTGCCATTTTAGAAAATTCATCTATCATGAAATATTTTTCTCTTTTAGAATCAATAGTAAAATCACTTCTAGATTTAACACTTGGATAATTTCCATAAATGTAACCAGTTTCAATAACTCCATCCTTATTTAACTTTTTAGTTAAAGAATGTATTAACCTCAAATAGTTTTTTAAAGCATCATCCGTATATATACTATTGATAGAGTCACTTATATTGGAGAACAACATCATATCATAAGAAGTGGTTATATTTGCTCTTAAATCTTGAATTGAGGATTCAATAAAATTAACTCCTTTATTTTTTAAATTTTCTTTTAAAACATAATAGTAATACTCTTCTAAATACAAATTCATTTGCTTCATTTTTTTTAATGATGGATTCATTTGATAATACAATTTTTTTATAGAATCTTTAACACCAAACTTTTGAAAAAATGTATCAAAAAGAACCTTCGTATCTTGATCTAGTAAGGGATAGATTTTAGCATATAATCCTTCAGAAAAAAATTCAGGGAAATTGGAAAAGAAAAAATGGATAAATTCCTCATATGACAAGCATTTTAAAGCAGAAATTTTTAAATCAACAGCGCATTTAGCAAGTGGATTTATATCAAAGGTATCAACCAATGTTGCTCCTGAAGCATAAGCATTTAGAAGCTGATCTCCACTTCCTGCAACGGTTAATACTCTTTTTTTATTTAAATCAAAACAAGATAAAAAGTCCTTTATATTTTCAGTTGTATGCATATATACTTTTGAAAACTTTCCAAATTCAAAATCTAGAGAATAACCACACTCAGCTAATTTTACTATTTTTTCAATATCTATCACTTTTACCCCTCCTGAATAAGTAATATTGTGGTATATGATAGCATATATGTTAGATTATGTAAAATGACTAGAATATATCAATCATTTTTCTTAACTATTTTGACTGAAATAAGATAACTTTCGTTATATTAAAAAAATGCTTTAAAAAGCACTTTTATTAACTAATATTCTTATTAAATAAATTATTTAGGTAGGCTATAAATAAATTTAAAAGATATGCACTTCCATTCATAAGAATAACCCACATTATTGACATTAACAATGATTGTTCATAAACCCTTAAGAATGGATAAGGACCATTCATTATTTTGAATATATTTAAAGCAACAACAATAATTCCGTATACAACTGTAAAGATCATCGCGATTAAGGCATCTTTGCTACCACCTATTTTATGATTTTCTAAAAATATAAATGATACAAATGCAAGTATTGGACAAATAAGATGGTGATAAAGCATCGTTCCATCTAACATCATCGCTTTATAACCACCCATAATTGGAGCTAAAACTGTAACAACTACTAAAAATGTTGTAGTAACACATGTTGTTGCTGAATATTTTAAAATACTTACCCAGTGGGGTATTTCCTCTTTGGTTTTTAGATTTATTGTTTCATATATCAGAAATATAAATGATGTAACCATTAAGAATAAATTACTATCTTGTGTATAGTATTGAAAACAAGATAAACCATCTTTTTGATAACAAATTGCAAAAGCTATTATTTCCATTATAACTATACTTAAATTTATAATTATTGCTAGCATTTTTTTCAGCGTGGTATTTCCCATTATCGGCACTTCCATTTCTAGGTTAGATTATACTCTAGTAATTAAAAAAACTGACAAAAAATGTCAATTTTTAAAGCGACTTTACGTAAAGTTTTACAATTTTAACCATAAGTTTATTAGAATTACAACATATTTATTTAACCAAAATAGAATCATTAAACTAAGTGCTAAGAATGGTCCAAAAGGCGTTATGGAGGTACCTTTCTTTATTGATTGATAAATCGCGTTTGGTAAAGCAATAAAAGCTCCTAAAAATAAATATATAAGAGATATTGGTATATTTAAAATATATCCTGCAAGATACGAAAACTTAACATCTCCCCATCCAAGAGATTCTTGTTTAAATACTTTATCTCCTAGAAGTTTAATAACTAAAACTATTAAAAACATCATTAAACCATGAAATGTATTTATTAATACTAAATTAATTCCCCCAATAAAATAATCAACAATCATAAGTAAAATAGTTCCAATTATAATTGGGCTATCAAGAATTACCATATAAGAAACATCACTTATGATGGTAATCATTACAATAGATACTAGTATACATGACTTTATAGTCATTAAATCAAAACCATATAGGTAATAACTAAAGGCAAAAGAAAGCCCCGTAAAAAGTTCAGATAAAAAATACCATATACTTAACTTTTTATAACACTTTCTGCACTTTCCTCTTTGTATGATATATGATACAAGAGGAATTAATTCATACCACTTAAGTGAATGATAACAATTAGTACAGTGACTTCCAGGTTTAATTATGGATTCTCCGTTTGGTATACGTGTTGCAACAACGTTATAAAACGATCCAAGGATTATACCTAGTATAAAAAGAAAAATATATGGTAACATAACTACCCTCCTATAATATTTCAGAGTATAGACTAAATATAGGAATGATTACTGATATTATAATTCCTCCAACTACTACAGCTAAGAAGATAATAAGTATTGGTTCAATTAAACTTTTCATTGAATCAATTAACATCTTGTGTTGTTCAGCATAGTATTCAGAAACTTTTTCCATCATTTCAGCAAGTTCACCAGTTGATTCACCAGTTACCATCATATAATATGCAACTTCAGGAATTGCCCAGTGATTTTTAAATGCTGCAGAGATTTTTTCTCCTCGACCAATATAATTAATTGTATTAATCATTATTTCCCTGTAAATTTCGTTATTGGTGATTTTACCTAAAATATTAATCGAATCAGTTATAAAGACATTATTCTTTAATAGACTTGCAAATGTTTTAGTAAATATAGTCATCTCTTTATAAATTATAATTTTACCTAAAACAGGTATTTTCATAAATATTGTTTGTAAAAAATATCTAAAAGCTTTTATATGCTTATACATAACATACATAATAGTAAAGAATATTATAATAGTTATAAATATATAGAATAGATTAGCTTTTAAGAAACTACTTGCCCCAATTAAGAACGTTGTTATTGGATTTAATTTAACTCCGGCTGTTTTATAAATACTTACAAATTGAGGTATTAAATAAACAAGAATAAAGATAATTACTGCAATAGAAAATATAAATACCATTGTTGGATAAGTTAAAGCACTTACCATTTCTTTTCTAGTAGTTTCAGTTTGTTTATAGTAATCAGCCATTTCATCAAGTGTACCTTCAAGATCTCCCGTTGCTTCAGCCGATTTTACCATGTTTATTAAAAGTGGAGGAAAAGCTTCTCCTTGTCGTTCCAAACAACTTGAGAAGTTTTCACCTAATGTCAAGTTATAAACAATAGAATCAAATGTTCTTCTTAGATTTGGTTTTTTACCCATTTGTTTACTTAAAATACGCATTGCATCTGTTAAAGGAATACCTGCTTTTAAATAAGTTGATAATTGTTGTAACCAAAATACAATATCTTTAATTTTAATCTTCTTAGAGGAAAAAGTACTAGGTCCATATAGTCTTTCAATCCAAGGACTTGTTTCTATTTTAAATACTTTGTATCCTTCATTTTCTAGGAATGTATAAACTTCAACTTTAGAATAAGCTATAAAAGTACTTGTTATTTTTTTACCATCAGAGTCTATAGCTGAATATCTATATGTTAATGGTTTTTCACTTCTTACTTCTTCTGTAGCGTCTATTGAATTTATTAGTTTTTCTCTTTCTGCAAGTAGTTTAGGACTAATGTTAATCTTTTTAGCATTATAAGTGTTTTCTAGTTCAGGTGTAACTTCATCACCCATATTTGCCCCTCTAAGATCCTTGCTATTAGTTTTAGTTACTGTATTATATATGGTATCTGAACCTCTTGACCAAATAAAAATAAATGGTGTAGCAAGCATCTTTAGAATATAATAAATACCTAAACATACATACATTGGGAAAAACAAGAAAAAGTTAGCTTGTTTATGTTTTTTCAATTTAATCACTCCCTAGTATTCTCTAATTTAAATTATATCATAATAGAAAAATTAGTAAACTATTTTTATTTATTTCATATAATTTATTAGGTGAAATATTATGAATTTCAATCTTTCTTCTATTCTTTCAAGTAGTTTAAGATTCTTAAATATAACTAAACGAGCTTTACCATTAATAAAAGATCTTAATCCAACTATAAAAAATATTAAAAATAAAATAA
>ENA-ORMX01000306-ORMX01000306.1-human-gut-metagenome-genome-assembly--contig:-NODE-306-length-37749-cov-28.820820_pt1 | contig 37749 bp, 31 predicted proteins | sample MGYA00242108_ERZ509007 | MGnify/ENA primary metagenome ERZ509007 (study PRJEB26280, sample SAMEA2338745) | human gut metagenome | biome: human gut; feature: human-associated habitat; material: faeces...
ACCCTGGACCCACTGATTAAGAGTCAGTTGCTCTACCAACTGAGCTAAGAGTGCAAGTCTCATTTCCGTTTTGCGAGTGCAAAGGTACGGCTTTCTGATATAACGGCCAAATTTTTCAAGTGTTTTTTTTGGCTCGTTAGACATTTCGGACACAAATGAATGGCATGCAGGCATTAGAGTATTGTGTAGAATATATGTCATCTTTGCGTATGTACCCTCCATAGTTGTTTATGTAAAAAGTGTCTGCACTCTGCACTAATCGTATTAAATGCTCTGATAATCATGGCTTTTTGGCGTGTAGATAAAGTCAAAATCCGTCTACACTGCTATCTACACTTGTCTGCACTAAAGGTTTGCTTGCATTTTCACGTCTTTGCTTGCCAAAGGCTGCAAAATTGTTTGTACGGAATGGAAAATGAATATAGGGAGAGCGAAAAAACTGTAACTCCGACAGAATTATCGCTCTCCCTATACAGGATTATCTTGTTGTCATGACACATTTTAGTGAGTGCAGGTGCCCACATACGGGCATGTGCCCACGGCGTGATTGTACAGGTGCAGACAAGTGCAAGCAAGTGCAGACAAGTGCAGAGAGGCGTGTAGACGGATTTTGACTTTGTCTACACGCTGTAATGGTCTGAATATCAGTGTTTTAAGTGTGATTAGTGCAGAGTGCAGACAAAATGCCAAATAAAAAATGAGGGGTATTCTGCTTGGCACTGACTACACTTGTCATATTTATTTCAGCCTTAGCAGTCTGATTCCGATTGATGATGGGTGCTCTTTGAGATATTGGTAGAGCGTTTTGGGTTCCTCAACAACTTTGTGATGAATAGATGAAGCATTGAGCAGGTGAAGGTGGTTGTCCTTTCCCCATACTGCAAATCCGAGATGCGAGTAGTCTATACCATCTTTGCGTGTCACAATGGCCACAATGTCACCATTGTGTATGCTCGACAGTTCCTTGGGGGTGAGTCGGGTTTTGTTTGCTGGCAAGAAAAATCCGTCGGGGCCGTTGTATTGTTGTTCGAGTTGCTTGATGCTGTCCACCCATTCGGGGTGAGCTTTCAAAAACTTGTATTTGTCGGGGTGGGCTGACATATAGTGATTTTGCACATTGATGGGGGCAGTAAAGTGCACGGCATCCTTAACGTGCTCTATCAGTCCCTTGTCAATGTTGTCGTGCATCCACCCTGTAAAATAGTGCAGACGCGACAGGTAACCGTTCATCTTGCCATGCCAGTAGCGCAGAGTTTCCAGATTTTTGCAATATGCCTCGAATGTACTTTCGCCCTGGCGTCTTGTCATGGTTAAGGCCAGTGTTGTCTCTACCAGTGTGGTGCAATCAAGTTGTTTGAGATTTATGATGAGCTGTTCTGGGTCCTTCTTTTCCAATGTAGAGGCCACGTATGGTACGCCCTTAAATTTGCGTGCATAAAATAGCACATCGTCATGCCCCGGTTGCAGTTTGAGTAATTCTACCACTTTGGCAGAGTCGGCAGCAGTGTAAACGCAGTGTTTAAGAATGGTGTCGTTTGTGGTAGCTGCAGCGTCGTTGCTCAGTGTGGCATCTGGCGCATCATGTCGTTCGTTGCTCTTGTTGGCAGTGGTGGATTGGCATGACAGGGCAAATAATGAAAGTAGAATGGTAGAAATAAATAGTTTCATACGTAATGCAAAAAGAGCCTATGAATGTTGGTGCGTCATGATGATTGTGTAATTTGTTTCATGTTGCACATAACACTCATAAGCTCTTGGCTTAGTAGTTTATATAATCTATTTGATTAAATCGACAGAGCGGTTGATGAACTTGCTCAAGGCTTCGCCTTTCAGAAGGCCGTTTTGAAGGAGAGCCAGGTCGATGAGCTGTGCTACGACGGGATTGCTCTTGCCGTATTCGGCCCAAACGCCTTTGCGTGCATTCTCTTGAGCCTCGATGTCGTCGTTGCACTTTTTCATAGTCTCTTTATCGTCATCGGTCAGTTCTTCAGGCTTCTTGTCCTTTTGATCTTGTTCGATGGCGGTGTGACGTGCCTTGAGTGTGTTGAGCTCGTTCTCAATGGGCAGCAGTTTGTCGGCCAAGGCAGACTTCATGTCGGAGAGCACCTCTTTAACAAGTCGGTGGTCGGAATTGAGCACCAAATTGTACATGTCAGGCATTTCACCGTAGAATGACATGCCCTGCTGATAGCGGCTGGCGTCTTTCATGCGTCGCATATACTCGCTTTGCGTGATAACAACCGGTGTGGCTTGCTCGCCCATGGCAGCAGTTTCGACATGGAACTGTGTCTTGTCCATTGTGGGCAGTTCTGATGTGAACACACCGGTGAGTGAGGCTGCTTCGTCGGCAGGAAGTTCATTCTTGGTTTCGTTGTCCTTCTGGATTATGCGGTCAATGACATCGCCATCTACGCGGCTGAAACGACTCTTCTCAAACTTCTGCTCCAGCATGCTCACCATGGCAGTGTCGAGCTGGCCGTCGAGCAAGAGTACATTGTATCCCTTCGACTTGGCAGTTTCGATGTAGCTGTACTGCTCGTCTTTGTTGGTGGCGTAGAGGTATATAAGGTTGCCTTCCTTGTCGGTTTGTGCGTCCTTGATAAGGTCGCGGTATTCGTCGTATGTGAAGTATTTGCCGTCAACGTCTTTGAACAAAGCAAAGCTCTTGGCCTTGTCGTAGAAATCGTTTTCAGACAGCATGCCGTAGTGTATGAACAATTTCAGGTCGTCCCACTTCAGTTCAAAGTCTTTGCGGTCGGCTTTGAATATAGACTGCAGTCTGTCGCTGACTTTCTTGGTAATGTATGAAGAGATTTTCTTTACATTAGAGTCGCTTTGCAGGTAGCTGCGGCTAACGTTCAGCGGAATGTCGGGCGAGTCGATCACACCATGCAACAATGTAAGGAAGTCTGGCACAATGTTTTCAACCTGGTCGGTTACAAACACTTGGTTGCAGTACAACTGAATTTTGTTGCGATGAATGTCGAGGTTGCTCTTGATGCGTGGGAAGTAGAGTACACCGGTCAGGTTGAAGGGGTAGTCTACATTAAGGTGTATCCAGAAGAGGGGGTCGTCAGACATGGGGTAAAGTTCGCGGTAGAACTTCTTGTAGTCTTCGTCCTTGAGTGTCGATGGTGTTTTAGTCCACAGAGGTGTGGTATCGTTTACGATATTGTCCTCTTCGGTGTCAACTTGCTTGCCGTCTTTCCATTCTGTCTTTTTGCCGAAAGCAATAGGTATGGGTAAGAAACGGCAGTACTTGGTGAGCAATTCTTGAATTTTGTTCTTTTCCAAGAATTCTACGCAGTCATCTGAAATGTGCAATACGATGTCTGTACCACGGTCGGCCTTTTCGCAGTCGTCGATTTCAAAGGCGGGTGAGCCGTCGCAGGTCCATTTCACACCGTTGGCGTCATCTCTGTGGCTGCGTGTGATGATGTCAACACGGTCAGCCACCATGAATGATGAGTAAAAGCCCAAGCCAAAATGTCCGATGATGGCAGACGCATCGTCTTTGTATTTTTCAAGGAAGTCGTTTGCTCCCGAGAAGGCTATTTGGTTGATGTATTTGTCAATTTCCTCGGCGGTCATGCCAATACCACGATCGCTGATGGTAAGTGTTTTAGCTTCTTTGTCAACGGCTACATGTACAGTGAGGTCACCCAACTCGCCTTTGAAGTCGCCCTTCATGGCCAAAGTTTTGAGCTTTTGTGTGGCGTCAACTGCGTTGCTTACTATTTCGCGAAGAAAAATCTCGTGATCGCTGTAGAGGAATTTCTTGATAACAGGGAATATGTTCTCTGTGGTTATACCGATATTACCTTTTTGCATTGTATTTTGTTAGTTTAATATGTTTGCTTGTTTTGCATACAAATAATGTGCCAATGTGTAGATATTTGACATTAAAAAGCCCACAACCGGACTATAAAGGCGGTTGTGGGTTAGAAAAGCCATGTATTTTGGTGCAAAATGTCAGCGCATGCTGCACCCGCCTCGGGTGGGGCGGTCCATTGTAGACTCGGCTTTGATTTCTCCTGCATGTCTTTCGCTGAATTCGAGGTTGATTTCTGCCAACTCCCTCAATCCGAAGATGTAGTCGTCGTACATGTCGTCCATGTCAATGCCTTCGCAATCGGCACCGCCAAAGTTCAGCGCGTTTTTTACGATTTCAATGCGCTCCTCAGTTGTTGTATCTTTTATCAGTAAACTCTTCATGTCTAAGTGTTAGTTATAATCTTTAATGTATCCCAGTTTGAGCATAGACAGTTTGATGTCGTTAAAGCTGATGTCGTCGCCTATGCTATTGCGTATGTCGGTCAGACGCTGCTCTTTGGAGTAGGGGTGGCTGGCAAAGTAGGCTTTGGTACGCTCAAAGTTGGCGGGCGACACCAAGTCGTCAAATTTAACCTCGCCGGAACTGATGTATCGTGCAAGGTGTGATATGATGGTGCTCAGTGCCAGCTCGCGCTCATCGGCGATAGCTTGAGGCTTTTTGCCTTCGAGGTACAGGCGCAAGGTCTTTTCGTAGGTCTTTTCTTTGGGTTCCTTGGGCGCTTCGGGCTGCTGTTCAGCTGGCTGTTGCAAAACACTGTCGGGCATGGCTGGCTTAAGATTGTGCTCTTGTGCATAGGCTTTAATGAGCTCCAACAATTCTGCGCCATATTTTTCCATGCTCTTGTTGCCAAAGTGGGGCATTCTGATCAGATACTTCGTTTCGGTGGGCACATAATTGGCCATGGCAATCAGCGCTTTGGTGTTAAGCACCATGTAGGCCGGTACGCCATCGGCATTGGCACGTTGGGCACGCCATGCTTTGAGCCGGTAGTACAGGTCGCCGTTTTTGATCTCAGTCGGTATACTCTCCTTGTCTGCGCTCTTGGTTGTAGCATTTTTCTGGTTTGTGCTGCTCTTCGTGTTGCTGCTTTCTTCGATTTGCAACAATATCTTGGCACGATTTTGCAGATAACTGCTTGTTGTAAATCCTTCGTCGGCAGCAATCTCAAGGAGCTTGATGTGCAGGCGCACTTGTAGCAACAGGTCGGTACGTGTTGTTGTTATGCGTTTCTTGATTGCCGCATTGTCAATGTCGATTTGCGTGTTTTCTGTCAATTCGCGCACATCGTACAATTTGTCGGCAAAGTATTCTGCGCCTTTTCTGATGCGCACTTGTAGCGCCTCGTTTTCAACATCGCCATTTAAGTTATGCAGCATTTGCGTGTATTGTTGGTGAAATGTGCCTGACACGTTCATTACTTGCATGTCGAAGATGCGCAGCATATCTTCATACACCCTCGTGGTGCTTGCGTATGTTGATGACAAAAACTCTTGGAATATACGTGTCATGCTTGCCAGTCCGATGCGCTCCTTTTCAAAATTGAATAGCTCGGCCACCAAGTGTAGACTGTAGTTGTGACGCATCAGTGTCAGTTTGTCATTGTCTACACGGCGCTTTGTCATTTCGTTGTTGTATGCGTCAATGTGCTTGTCGGCAATAATGGCCGATTGGCTGATGCGCGATGTCAGCACAATGCCTTCGAGTGTGCGGCAGCGGCTAAGGGCTACGTAAGTTTGGCCGTGTGCAAAGGCACTCGAGGCGTCAATCATCACATGGTTGAAAGTAAGTCCCTGGCTCTTGTGAATGGTGATGGCCCATGCCAATTTTACAGGGTATTGTTCAAAAGTGCCGTCTACTTTCTCTTTTATTTCCTTAGTCTTTTCGTCAAGGACGTAGCGTGTGTTTTCCCAAACGTCTTTGTGTACCTCGATAAGTTGTTCGGGGTCGGATTTTGGACTTACAGTAAAACCGTCGTTGCTTATTTTGACAACCTCGCCAATCATGCCATTAAAGTAGCGCTTGTCTGTGTCATTCTTTACAAACATTACTTGTGCACCGCATTTGAGGGTCAAATTCAGGTCGGTGGGGTAGGCGTATTCAGGAAAATTGCCTTTAATGGTGGCATCGTATGTGTAGGGTTGTGCATCAAGCATCTCCATTTCATGAGAGTTGATGTTGTGTGCCTGGTAGTTGTGGGTGACTAATTGAATATAGCCGTCTTCATTTTCGGGACGAAATCCCGGGATATACCGACTGTTTAATTTGTCAAGCACTTGCTGGCTGACATGGCCAATGCGTATGTGGTTGAGCAATGACAAAAACTCAGGGTCGCTTTGGCGGTAAACCGTTTCAAGCTCGACGGTGGCGTAATTGGTCTTTTGCAAGGCCAGGCTGCTGAAAAAGTAAGGCGTGGCGTAGAACTGTTTGAGCATATCCCATTCCTCGTCCTTTACAACCGGTGCCAATTGTTGCAAATCGCCGATTAGCAGCAGTTGCACTCCGCCAAACGGAAGACTGCTGTGGCGGTAGCGTTTCAGCGTGTCGTCTACGGCATCGAGCAGGTCGGCGCGCACCATGCTTATTTCGTCAATAACGAGTAAGTCGAGGGTACGCAACAGTTTGATTTTTTGCTTGTTCATGCCGTATGTGCGCTGTTTTTCTTTATAGGTGGCGCCAGGCACAAAGGGGGCAAATGATAATTGAAAAAATGAGTGTATGGTTGTTCCGCCAGCGTTAATGGCCGCAATGCCGGTTGGGGCAAGTACCACCATGCGTTTGGGCGACTCAGAACGAAGCCGACGCAGGAAAGTTGTCTTTCCTGTGCCGGCTTTACCTGTAAGGAACAGACTGGTGTCTGTCGTTTCTATAATCTTTCGAGCTAACTCGATTTGCGGGTTATCCATTGACAATGTGTCTATTTGTTATTTTGTCATTCTCTTAAATGCCTTGCGTCCGAACGCTCTTTCGGCATTGATGGCCTTCACAAGTTTACAAGCACCGACTATTTTGCGCAGGCGTGTGCAGTATTGCTGCTCTATGCGCAACGATTTCTTTTGCAGTTCGGCCACCTCTGCCAACACACGTTGACAGTCATATTCGTTCATGTTATGCTCGGCCGCCCGACGCAGTGCACGTCCCTTTTGATGCTCAAGGTTGCGTTGCTTTTCCCTCATTTCGAAGAATAAGGGGAAGAAAGTCCGGGCCTCGGCAGGTGTAAATCCTGCAGCTTTGGTGATGTGTTCGGCAAGGTCGCGTCGGAATTGCTCAGGGTTGAATTTTCTTGGCGGCCGGTTGTTTGGCGCATCAGGAGGCTGGGGTTGCATTGTTTGGCATGAAGCGGCGTGTGCTTCAGGCGTGTTTAATGTCAAGCAGCACAAGGTGGCAAGCAAACAAAGTATTTTAGTAATCATAGTCGTAGGCTTCAATATTATTGGCATTTGCCATCATCAAATAGTCGTAGGCCGCATCGGCATGCGAATCGCTGTTGTTGGACTGTGCTGAAATATGTGTATCCACATCAGACGTTTGGCTCTGTTGTATTTGCGAGAACAGTACAAGCAGTGCTGCCACGCAAGCAGCGCCAAGCCATGGTATCCAGCGCACAATGAACATGTTGTGCGCCTTTTGCACACATTGTGCCGATGCTGCGATGCGCTGCATCATCAACTCCGGAAAACTTGCCAAATAGTTTTCGGGTACGACAAATGGATTGTGCTTTTTTGAAATATTTGTATCGAATGTGCTCATTGCGTTACAGTTATTTGGTCATATCACGATAATATGTCTTTATCTCTATGACACATAAAACGCATAAAAGTTTAATCGTGTGCGTTAAAATACTCCTCAATTTTCTTCACTGCCAAATGATACGATGCTTTGAGCGCCCCCACGCTGGTTTCAAGCATAGTGCTCATATCCTCGTATTTCATTTCGTCGAAGTATTTAAGGTTAAACACAATGCGTTGTTTTTCAGGCAGGGTAGCTATAGCTTGTTGCAGCATCAATTCTGTTTCGTCGCCATCAAAATAAGGGTCACTTTCGAGCGACCGCACATTGGCGTCGTCCTCACCGTCCAGGCTGTCTGTAGTATGTTGCCTTTGCAGGAGAGACAAAGCCTCGTTCATGGCGATGCGGTATAGCCATGTGGATATTTGGCAGTCACCCCTAAAGGAGTCCAATGCCTGCCACGCTTTCATATAGGTGTTTTGCAACACGTCGTCGGCATCATCATGGTATTGTACAATACGTCGGATTTGCGTGTACAATTTTGGGGTCGTATCACGCACCATGGCCGCAAAGGCCTGAGTCCGTGTGTCGGGGTTGCGCAGGGTGTCAATGCTATATGCCACTATCATGTTGCAGCGCCATGCCGTTTTAGCCCGCTACGCTGATGCGTCGCGTGGTTTTGTTGATGTTGAGTAAGTATACACCCTTTCCCAGTGAGAAACGTACCGTTTTGTCGTTGCTGTCAATGTGTGCTACATATTTCAGTTTTCCCACAATGTCGTACACCTTCAAGGTGGTTCCTTGACAGTTGACAGCGTGCACTTGAATGCTGGTGCCGCTAACCGAAACGTCCACATGGTTTGCTTCGTCGTTGACACCTTGCATCTCGGTTGATTCAGCAAGCGGTGCCGAAGGGTCGACGGGCGATGCCATGGCTGCAGCCGGGGCTGTGAACACAAGTAAACTTATGATAGTAAGTAGTATATGTCGTTTCATATATTGTTGAATTTGTGATGGCGTGGCAGTATCAATTTGCAAGATTACACTTTACGCCTAATATAAATCTGCTTACAAAAGTATGACTTATCCTCCAATGGTGCAAATTATTAGTGGCTTTTTTTGTCGCCCTTGTTTTTATTCGTACTTTTGTGCGCAATTCAAAAGAGCTAAGGGGTGTACGCCTATTTGGGCGTGCTGAGATTATACCCTCGGAACCTGCACCAGGTCATGCTGGCGAAGGAAAAGCTCATAAAATAATCGTATATTATATTTATATGGTTCCAGTACAATTTATTACCCACACCACAGCCACCATAGGCTATGAAGACTCAGCTATGTTGGCTCTGCGGGGTGGTTGCAAATGGATTCAGCTGCGCATGAAAAATGCGTCGGACGATGAGGTTGAGCCCATTGCAGTGCGTTTGCTCGAGCAGTGTCGCAATAATCAAGCCACATTCATATTGGACGACAGAGTGGAACTCTGTAAAAAAATAAAGGCTGATGGTGTGCATCTGGGCAAACATGATATGCCCGTTGATGAGGCGCGCGAGGTGTTGGGGCACGATTTCATTATTGGGGGCACTGCCAACACCATAGACGATATCAGGCAACTCAAACGCCTTAGTGCTGATTATGTTGGTTGCGGCCCGTTCAGATTTACGACGACTAAAGAGAAATTGTCACCAGTGATAGGTCTGGAAGGTTACAAACAAATTATGCAGCAGGTTGAGCACGAAGCATTGCGCATACCAATATGTGCCATAGGCGGAATTGAACTTGATGATGTGATGCCTATTCTCGAAACGGGGGTACATGGCATAGCTGTGAGTGGTGCCATTCTGCGTGCTGACGACCCTGTGCAAATGATGCAGAGTTTTTTGAACGCCGACAAATAATAGGTGTTCAAAAGATTCTTTATCAGAAACGTGCTTTCAAAGTGAAAATGACACCTGCTGATTGTATAAAATAATTTTGAACACCTACTAAATAAATAGTTCGATATGAAAATACATTATCCTAATAGCAAGAAGATATATTTGCATGGCGAACGTTACCCCGAACTGCGGGTGGCTATGCGTCAGGTGGAATTGACTCCAACCGTTACTAAAGATGCTGAGGGTAAAAAGCATTACAAAGAGAATGCACCTGTGATGGTATACGACACCAGCGGTCCGTATTCCGACCCTGATTATACTCCCAACTTAAAAGAAGGGCTTCCGCGTTTGCGTGAAGAGTGGATATTGAAGCGTGGCGGTGTAGAACGATTGAGCGAATTTTCATCGTCTTACTGTCGTGAACGTTTGGCAGATAAATCGCTTGATGTTTTGCGCTTTAACCACCATCACCTGCCGTTGCGTGCTTTGCCCGGCCAACCTGTCACACAAATGGCTTTGGCCAAACAGGGCATTGTAACGCCTGAGATGGAATACGTGGCCATACGCGAAAACATGAATTGTAAAGAACTTGGCATTGAAACCCACATTACGCCAGAATTCGTGCGTGATGAGGTGGCTGCTGGTCGTGCCGTCATTCCCGCCAACATCAATCACCCCGAGGCTGAACCAATGATTATTGGTCGCAACTTCTTGGTAAAGATCAATACCAACCTTGGCAACTCTGCCACTACCTCATCGATAGACGAAGAGGTGGAAAAGGCTATTTGGAGTTGCAAATGGGGGGGCGATACTATTATGGATCTTTCAACTGGTGCCAATATTCACGAAACCCGTGAGTGGATAGTGCGTAACAGCCCCGTGCCCGTAGGCACAGTGCCTATGTATCAGGCTATGGAGAAGGTGCATGGCAAGGCCAAGGATTTGACTTGGGAGCTATATCGTGACACACTTATCGAACAGTGTGAGCAGGGCGTGGACTATTTCACCATTCACTGTGGTATACGTCGCAAAAACATTCACCTCTCTCAGGGGCGCATGACAGGCATGGTGAGCCGTGGCGGCAGCATTATTTCAGAATGGTGCTTGCAAAATGACAAGGAAAGTTTCTTGTATGAACACTTTGATGACATTTGCGATATTTGTGCGCAGTACGATGTGGCCATATCTCTTGGCGATGGCTTGCGTCCGGGCTCAATTTACGATGCCAACGACCGTGCGCAATTTGCCGAACTCGACACGATGGGCGAACTGGTTACCCGTGCTTGGGCTAAGGGCGTGCAGGCCTTTATTGAGGGGCCGGGTCATGTGCCAATGCATAAAATTCCTGAGAACATGCAGCGCCAGATAGAAAAGTGTCATAATGCACCTTTCTATACGCTTGGCCCGCTTGTAACGGACATTGCGCCAGGGTACGACCATATTACATCAGCCATAGGCGCATCAATAATAGGTGCACTTGGCACTGCGATGCTTTGCTATGTTACCCCCAAGGAACATTTGGCTTTGCCCAACCGCGACGATGTACGCACGGGCGTGGTGACATACAAGATAGCTGCACATGCGGCCGACCTGGCAAAGGGGCATCCTGGTGCACAGGTACGCGACAATGCGTTGTCAAAAGCGCGCTACGAATTCCGATGGAAGGACCAGTTCAACTTGAGTCTTGACCCAGACTTGGCCACAAAGTATTACAAAGACGCACATTACGAAAACGGAGAGTTCTGCACCATGTGCGGTCCAAACTTCTGTGCCATGCGCATTTCGCATCGTTTGGGTGAATGTGACGATGAGCAGAAATGATGAAGTGCAGGTGATGTACGTGCATGGTTGTTGCACGCAATGCTACATGGCCTGTTGATATAATATAGAAAAGACGTGGCCTCAAGGCAGATTTCTATTTCTGAAATCTTGCTTTGAGGCCACGTCTTTTTTGCATCAGTAGGCGTCTTGCAGTCTGTTTACTTCACCTTGCCGGCTTTCTTCAACTTCGCAAATTCTTTTTTGGCTTTGGCTAATTGTGTACAAAAACCTTCGTCTGCATGCAGGCGTGCCACGAGTCCGCTGGCCACCACTCGGCCTGCATCAACATCGCTTTGATAGTGAACACCGCAAATAACACGACTTTGGCCAAACTCAAATCCACGTTTCAATATTTCGTTTTGGCGGTCAATGTTAATTTCGGCAAGCACCAAGGCGGTAGCCCAGCCAATGGCGGTATGGCCTGATGGGTAAGAGCCATTTGTGGCGAGCCATTTTTCGGCACCGGGGGTTAGTGATTGTTCGCCAAATAACATGAATGGGCGCATGCGCATATAGTAGTTCTTTGCGCTTCGTGTAGACAAATCGCCTGCGTCCTCCTGCATACGGCTTATGAGTGTATATATTTCGGGCGTTTCTTCTTTAGATATTTTGATGCCGAAAGCATCAGAAAAGGCGTTTGACAATCCGACACCGCCCAAATTGGCGTCTTCGGCAGCCTGTTTGCCGCGTGGGGTGATACGTTGCATCTTTCCCCACTTGTATTGTGCTTCGTCGTAATTGAACTGTGCACTACCGGGTTGGGGTGGGGGTGGAAGCAGTTCAAGGCTATTGGCCACTTGGTCTGGTTTCAGGAAAGTGTTTTGCGCTTGGCAGAAAGTAGACATTGCAAGCATCGCGCATGAGGCAATGAATAGGACTCTTTTTCTCATAGAAATGTGCTTTTGTAGTTGAGCAGATATTCAAAACAATGACGTGCAAGTTGTAATGATGCCATCATGGTTATGAGCATCTGCTGATATATTGTTCTTTTGCAAAGTTACACTATGTTTTGTAAAGAGAAAAGCGCGTGGCCAACAAAAAAGGCCGCATACCTATTAGAGGTACGCAGCCTTGTGTATGATTTACGATCGCCTTTGTGTAGGCATCGCAAGAATCAATTAATTATTGCCGAACTTCAGATTAGTTCTTGAAGAAGTCCTTAACAGCTTCGTTAGGAACCATCTGTTCGTCAAAGATATAAGCACCAGTCTTGGGGCTCTTTACCATCTTGATTACCTTGGTGTAAGAGCGTCCATCGGTCTTACCTTCTTGAAGTGTAGCGACTGTTTTCTTTGCCATGGTTTACTGTGGTTTATTTGATTTCTTTGTGGATGGTCATTCTGCGAAGAATGGGGTTATACTTCTTCAACTCCAAACGTTCGGGAGTGTTTTTGCGGTTCTTCGTTGTGATGTAACGTGATGTTCCAGGAAGGCCGCTTTCTTTCATTTCAGTGCATTCGAGGATAACCTGAACGCGGTTGCCTTTAGCTTTCTTTCCAGCCATTTTATTCTACAATTTTAGCCGATTACTTTAATATTTTTCCAATCGCAATATCCCTTGGCTACGGCGCTGTTGAGAGCGGCGTCCAAGCCGACCTTGTTGATGAGGCGCAGACCAGCAGCGCTGATGCGGAGTGTGATCCAGCAGTCCTGTTCAACGTAGTAGAACTTCTTAGTGAACAAGTTTACATCAAACGAGCGCTTTGTGCGACGCTTCGAGTGAGAAACGTTGTTGCCAATCATGGCTTTCTTTCCTGTAATTTGACAAATCTTAGACATTGCTTTCGCTTTGTTTCTTTGTTGTTTGATTAGAAGTGTAGCGGTTCTCGGTATTTATTCTCCTATGACTGGGTTTCAGAATTTTGTTGTTGCGTAATCTTGGGGTGGTTTTTCTTACATTGACCAGTCAACGGACATACTATCCGCTTACAGGGTGCAAAGGTAGTAACTTTTTATTTAATGACAAAGCAAACGACTTATTTTTCAGTCATTTTGTGCCTAAGACAGGCTTTGAATCGAATAAAAAGTCAATAACCATTGCCTTCATCTTTGTAGTTGAGACAAGTCCTGCCTTTTGGTCATCGTTAGGATTACGAAACTTTACATTAGAGCTAATGGTAAACGTTCTTGTTGCATCGGTAGGGGTATAACAGAAACAAGGTGGAATAGGTCGCTGCAGTTGGAGACGTTTTCACCATAGCCGCAATGGCATTGCCGCAGGTGCTTGCGCCGCCCCCTGTAGCCTGCCCCCAACCGGCCACCATGCAGCGCAACCAGCGCCCGAACACCAGGCGCCACAGCGCATCGGTGCTCACCCGTTCGGCCAGTGGCCCCACGCGGTCGGTGCCGTCCCATTGGGGAAGTGACTGCAGATAAGCGCTGAGGGGGTGATACTGCGGCATGTAGGCCGACTCCACGATGCGGTCCACATCGTTGTTCCACACCATGCAGCCCCGTTTGTGCAAATCAATCACCATCGTGTTGCGCACCAGTTTACTCACGGGCACAAACCCTTTGTCCGCCTGGTCGCGCCGTTGCACTTCGGGCGTGCGGTCAAGCACATTATAGCTAATGTCGCACTGTTCGTCCATAGGGGTAATAGTCTGTTCTGTCAGACCGCAGCTTGTGGTGTTGCCCATGCGTTTTTGCGGCTGGGGTGTTTCTGCGTTTTTAGTTTGCGGTTCCGCGCTATGTCCGATAGCGTCTATCAGTTTGTCAACGCCACGTTTCACAATGGCATCGGCATAGCGCAGCATTCTGTTAAGCATTCGTTTCATGGTAGTCAATACAATTTGGTTTGATATAAAAGTAAAGTGCTGCAAAGGTAACACCAAGGCATTGCACCCAACAAAAAAAGTGTACAATTTGTACACAAATATTTGTTCTCTACCCGTCTGCCTACATGTAAAAGAGTGCGTGTGTTTTTACTGCCATCTTACACTTTCCATGCGTAACAAGTTGATATTCAGATGTTTCAAGAGTGTAAGATGATTTCAAAGTATCTTACACTCCCCTGCACACATCTTACACACCCCACCCCGCTGTCTTGCAGTCGGTTTTGTCGTATGCGGCGGAGTTTACACCACAGGGACGTAGAGATTTCTGTCGGAGCAACAGACGTTTCTGTTCCCCTATGCCGTGATATCGCCCTCCCGTGCTTGTGCCGTATGGCAGCGTGTGGGGTGTGTAGGTTGTGTGTAGGTAACATTTGTAGTATCTTACACTAAGCAAAGTACTGATAATCAATGAGTTGTAGCGTGTTAGTGTAAGATGTAAGATACTCAGTATGTAAAGTTTCTGTAGTATAGCAAAGGCCCCGCTACCACTAAATGTAAACACTAAACGCTACTACAAAACGCAAGCACTAAACGCGTCGCCCCCATTAGAGGTAGCGTTTAGTGCTCGCGTCCGTTCGCACGCTATCGTTTTCCCAAATGCAAATTATGTTTTTTGAAGCCATATTTACACAGAGTATTTGTCTGAACACGTCTTTTTTATAATCAAAACCGAATTTTATTGGCTTTTTCCCTAAAAGAATGCCAAATACATTGCACTATACAAAAGAATTATTTACCTTTGCCAACGAAACAGTTCACTCCAAAAGGACATACTGCTTCAGACATATCGATAAAATTGACGTTTCATGCGTTAATCTTCAGTTATCAAACTTCGCAACTTTGTATTTACTCAGAAGATTATAGCAACAGACGTCACGTCGAATGTATTTACTGTTTGCGCAGCCCTAAGTGTATCCATACATTTGGGGAGATGCGCAAACTCTATGCATACACATTCGGACGTGGGCTAACTGTTCTGTATTATCCTGAGTAAAGGCTGTGCGAAGGCCTGATAACTGGATAATTATGACATGCAGTAGCCCACGTCTTTTTTATGCCTACCGGCAATAGCGCCCCCACCAAAGTTTGATTGTATTTTGTCAACAGGGACATATTCGATATCCAATGTCACTACCCTACTTTACATGATGTCACAAGCAGCACACAGAACTCGCTTGGTCATCGTGTATATTCATTAACAGAACGAATACAACCCAATTATTAACAAAATAAAACCAACAATTATGAAACTGTTCAAGTATTTACTCTTTATCGCATTGTTTGCAGGAATCACTGTTCCCTTACTCATCTCGTGTAGTAACGATGACGACGAAGCCCTCCCCATTGAAGGCTATTGGTATGAAAGAGACGATGGTGACGACCCCGTCAATTACGCCATGTGGGTGTTCAAAAATGGCAAATACGTATGTGTGTACACTTATAAATCCTATATTACAAAATCAGAACTAAAAAAATATGTGGACGAGGCCTTCCGTAACAACAAGGTTTCCAACAGCTCTGTGTACATCGGAGATAAGGGTACTTACACCCTAAAAGGTAAAAAGCTCAAACTGGCAGACATAGACAGCGATGTTGACTACGTTTATGTTTCCTTCCAGAAAAGTAATTCTGTAATGGTTTGGGAAGATGAAGAATGGCGCATGTATCTACAACGTTACACTGAAGAATAAAAAGATGAAGCATAAACTCAAACTATTGACATTGGCACTATCAATGTCTTGCACCGCACATGCACAAACAGTCGACTATTCTGTTGTGTCGGTACCTGAAGAGGCTGGAGCTGATTTCATGAAAATGACCAAGGAAAGCGATTACGTCTGCATGCCACAAGTGCGACGTTCGGGCAACAGACTGGATTGGTTTACAAACCGCATAATTGACACCTCTAAAGACGGGCGCTCCATCGCTTTTCTTTCGTTCAGAAACGGAAAAACTAACATCTTTATCAAGGATTTGGCCCTGCAAGGAAGCTCGCGTCAACGCACTAATCGCAGCAATGTGATAGACTTCTCTTATTCGCCAGATGGCAAACAAATCTGTTTCTGCGAAGCATTAGGTAAAAACAACCAAGTATTTCTGACCGATGCAGAAAAAGGCTATGTCTGCCGACAAATAACATCTGGGAATGCCGACTTCTCACCTGTCTATTCAACGTCGATGAAACAGATTTTCTTCACGCGACTTGAAGCAAAAAGTTCAAGCATTTGGGCCTACGATGTAGCCAACGACTATGTTTCAAGCTATGCTGCTGGCATTAATCCCTGTCCGCTGAGCAACGAAAAAGCATTTATTTGCACACGTTTCAATCCTGAGGGACGCGGAGAAATATGGAAAATCGACTACCAAACAGGACAAGAAGATTGCATCGTGTCCGACCCCATGCACTCTTACACAACCCCAATGGTCTCACCCGATGGCAATTGGATCCTATTTGTAGGAGATGGGCACTTGGCCAATGGCAACAAGACGTATCTCAACACAGACATCTTTGCATGCCGAACAGATGGTACGGACTTCGCACAACTCACATACCACGCTGCTGACGACCTCAGCCCTATTTGGAGCACTGACGGACAATACATATACTTTATTTCTCAAAGAGGTGACGCAAACGGCACAGCTAACATTTGGCGCATGAAGTTTCTTTACAACAAATAAACAAACACAATTATGAAAAATTTCAAATCTATCCTTACCTTGGGTATGCTCTTCGTGAGCACAGCAGGCTTTGCACAGTTTGCAAACAATGGTGGCAGCCACTCTTCTGGCGGTGGTTCTGCACTTATCAAAGACACCAAAAACTATTCACGCATTTACATCGGCTACAACCCCACCACTATTTCCTACGATGTAAAGGGTGTTGACAACACCACACTGAATGGTTTTACCTTTGGCTACACCAAGGGCATCAGCCTTAGCAAAAATCTGCCAATTTTCCTCGAGGTGGGCGCACGCTTTAACTTCGGTTTCAAGAGTGAAAACGGGTCTGACGAAGACGACGATGACTACTACTCTACAAGATTAAGCTACGACTACGACGATGACGACGATTACGAAGACGACGAAGAAACGTTCAAGACAACTACTGCGAGCCTCGTTGTACCCATCAACGTAGCATATAAGCTCACATTTGCAGGAGGCGACTTTTCTGTTTCTCCATTCCTTGGTATCACGCTCAAAGGCAATATCTTGGGTAAAGAGAAATATGAATATGGCGATGATAAAGAGACTATCGACTTCTTCGACAAAAAAGATATGGAAGGCAAGGAATACACATGGAACCGCTTCCAAGCAGGCTGGCAAATCGGTGCCAACCTTGATTACAAAGCACTTTCATTAGGCTTCCACTACGGCAGCGACTTCAACGAAATTGCCAAGAAAACAAACACAAAGAATTGGGCTATCAACATCGGATACAAGTTCTGATATATAGGCCATACCTTTATTTGAAATTCCCGATTGAGTTCGCACATCGTGCTTGAACAAATCTCGCTACCAATATTATTGGAAACTTTTGTACTGATATACGATACTCATGCTGGATATATCTTAATAACAAGGTGCTCTTGCTATATTACGAGCAAGAGCACCTTTTGCTTTAAGCAGGGTTCAATATTATAATTATGCAAACCTTAAATTCTAAATTAAGCGCGTTCTGACTATTTATGTAAGTCCATTGAAATACCTATCAAAGGGAATACCTTGATTTTTTAGAAATCAAAGTAAATCGGCTTACCCTCCTAATAATCTTATTATTAGATTATAAACTAAAATAAGTGCGTAATGACTATTCCTGTAAGGATTGCAACAGAAAAACTTGCGAATGTACCTATCAGGACATACTCCGTCGTACGAATTTCCTTGGCTTTGCTCAATTCACCAAAACGGAATACAGACTTTGCAGCCAACAAGAAACCGACCCCCTCAAAACTACCTACAAAGACAAACGTGAGTATCAATATCCTTTCAATATAACCAATCCATTGCCCTGCCTTAGGAAGGCTCTGTGCATTAGACGAAGATGGTGTCCATTGCTTGAGGAACATACCTAAAAGGACAGATGATGGTTTTAGCATTAACATATATGCCATAACAACGAGCCAAAACCTTGCAGAATAGAAAGCATAGAAGTGTGACAATTCTGTTTCTTCTCCACACAATGAAAACCATAATGTTACAATAATTGCGATATGCAAGAATTGGTCTACAAGGAACGTAGAGATAGAATCCTTGCAGCACCTGCATTTAACTGAATCTATTACAAAATGACTGATAAATATTATGACAGGAATAAGCCAGCAAGACCAATCAGCCAACAGCAGATACGCAATACCAGCATGTGTAATACTATGAAGAAATTGATAACAAAGTCCTTTTATGCCTATCTCATGCTTTCCCTCATTGATGCGATCTGTCTGTAATATGAAATCTGATATCAGATGTGCACAGAGTAATTTTACAAGTATAATGATAGTTCCCATATTACTGTCTTATATATTTTAAGATTAGTGACTCAAAATATTTAACATAATCCAAGATAAGCTGTCCTCTGGCTGAAATCCAGTGGTAACTAAAATTTTGCTTTGTCATACACAAATCTTCAGCCAAATCTTTTTGAAGTTTATTAGAGAAAAGCATGGACAGATAAACAACCATTGCCTGTTTTGCAGTCCATGATGTAATCACATCATCAGCAAAACGAGTAACGAGTTCTATTTCATTATTAAAATTCAACCATGGGGTTGATATAATCAACCTCTTTTTCCCTATATGATCAAAAGATCGCCCAGACAGTCTGAACGCTTCTCCATCACTGGTCACTATATTGTCGCTTTCAAAAGGGATTTCACCTATACCAATAGCCAATCTTGCATCCCACATTTCTTGTTTGTCTGGAGTTTCGGCTCTTAATTTCGCCCTAAGTGCAATGGCTATAGCTAATGCATATTCTGGTTTGTCAACAACAACCTGGAAACTATCTCCACGATACATTTCCAATTTAACGAAAGTTAGTGGCAGAAATTCTGCAACGCACTTATGCAATACGTTTACTACAGTTTGTCTCCATTTTGCAGCAATATTGGTGGAGTGTACTAAATCTCCTGTGATTACACCTTTTATCATGGACTTATTGTTTAACGATTGACGATGTAAAGGTAATACTTTTCATTTGTACAATCAAAGAAAACACTTTGATTTCAATAAATCAAACCAATAACCTTGACTATGGAGTTGCATACGTGATACCTTCTTAAAAGACCATTGCAAACACAGTCAAAGGGAATGCCTTGATTTTCAGAAATCAAGGCATTCCCTTTGATTTTAGCCCCATAACGCTTCATACAAAGCTTGGCTATTCTATTGGAGGGTTCTCTTAACCATCATTCAATTCGTTAAAGTTCCCTCACCTCAGAAATGGCAATGAATGACATTTCGTCTGCGCACTCTGCTATCCCAAATTCTGCATCAGGGTGCTCAGGTTTGCGGTAAACAAACGTACCGATATGGCCAGCAGAATGATGCCGAAGAATTTGCGCAACAGGTAGATGGCTGCGGGCGATATGATGCGCTCCACCTTCTCGGTAGCTTTCAACACGATAAATACAAAAATCATGTTGAGCAACAAACCTATCAATATGTTGACGGTGGCATACTCTGCACGCAGCGACAACAGTGTTGTAAACGAACCCGCACCTGCCAACAGGGGAAACACCACCGGTATGAGCGTGGCCGACTTGATAGGGCCCATATTCTTAAATATCACCACATCAAGTATCATCTCAAGCGACATGAGGAATATGACCAACGAACCTGCCACGGCAAACGAGGCAATATCTACGTTGAACAGTCGCAGCATGGCATCACCGGCAAAAAAGAAGCCAAGCAACAGGCCAAGAGAGATGAGCGTAGCCTTCCAAGCATTGACAGGGCGCCCCTGCTGCTTAAGGGTGATAAACACGGGGGTCGACCCCAATACATCGATGACGGCGAACAATACGATAAAAGCACTTGCTATCTGCTGCACGTCTAATCGCGAAAAGATGTAAGAGAATGACATTTTGCTATAATGGTTTACTATTATTAGAACCACCCTTAAGCCCCATGGCAGGACCGAAAATACCCGACCGGCAACGTCTCGCACCGCCGGGCCACCAATCAAGTATGCCAACGGGGCTGGGTTAATTGACGGCACAAAGGTACTGCCTTTTTTTCAACTTAGCAATTTGCCGTCGCACACATATCAAAAAAAAGCACTACCTTTGTGCAACTTAGTCATCCGTATCGCAACATGAGCAACTATATCGTATCTGCACGAAAATACCGGCCCGCCACCTTCGACAGCGTGGTTGGCCAGCACGCACTTACCACTACACTCAAAAACGCCATATCGCAAGGCAAATCGGCACACGCCTACCTGTTTTGCGGGCCAAGGGGTGTGGGCAAAACCACCTGTGCGCGTATTTTTGCAAAAACCATCAACTGCCTCTCGCCCACTCCCAACGGCGAAGCTTGCAACGAATGCGAAAGTTGCAAAGCCTTCAACGAGCAACGTTCATACAACATACACGAGCTTGATGCCGCATCTAACAATGGTGTCGACGACATTCGCGGATTGATTGAACAAGTGCAAATTCCCCCACAGATAGGACGCTACAAGGTGTTTATCATCGACGAGGTGCACATGCTCTCGCAGGCTGCATTCAATGCCTTTCTCAAAACGCTCGAAGAGCCGCCCGCACACGCCATATTTGTGCTTGCCACTACCGAAAAGCACAAAATCATGCCCACCATATTGAGCCGCTGCCAGATATACGACTTTGCACGCATCACCGTGGCCGACACCATCAAGCACCTCGAATATGTGGCTGGCAAGGAGGGCATCACCTACGAGCCCGAAGCACTGCACGTCATTGCCGAAAAGGCCGATGGCGGCATGCGCGACGCTCTCTCCATCTTCGACCAGGTGACAAGCTACTGCGAGGGGAACATCACCTACCAAAAGGTGATCGAAGACCTCAACGTGCTCGACTACGACGAATACTTTGGCATGACCGACACGCTCATCAAAGGCGACATTCCCACGGCCATGACAAAGCTCAACAACATACTCAACCGAGGGTTCGAGGCCAACTACTTCATTGGCGGACTGGCCACCCACTTCCGCAACCTGCTCATGAGCCGCGACGAGCAGACGCTCCCCTTGCTCGATGTGAGCGAGCGTGTGCGCCAAAACTACCACGAGCAAGCCAAGCGCTGCGAACCTAAACTGCTCTACCGCGCCCTCAAGCTGTGCAACGACTGCGACAGGCATTACAGCACTGCCCGCAACAAGCGCCTGCTGGTAGAGCTCACGCTGATCGAGGTGGCACAAGCAGCCGTGGGCGACGACGACACGGGGTGTGGGCGTCGCCCTACACGACGACTTAAACCCATATTCAAGCATGCAGCCGCTGGCTCAGCCGTAGCTGCGCGCCCCATCTCCACCACCACGCCCCAAGTGGCTGCCGCACGCCCTGCCGCCAACGGTGCCACCCATCACACTGCCACCGCACAACCAGCCGTGCAAGCACCGGCTGCAGCAAGCCCTGCCAATACCCCCAGCGGCATATTGGCCACACAAAGCACCTACCAGCAACTCGTTGCCGCGTCCAACAACAGCGGCAAGCGCATCACACACAATGTCAAAGTGCTGTCCATACGCGAGGAGCTGCAAAAGCAGAACAACACGGGCAAAGCGCCAGCAGCCATCAGGGCCACACAGGCCACCACCGCGCAACAGCCGGCCGAAAAGCTTAATACGCCTTTCAACGACGACCGTCTGACCTACTACTGGTTTCGCTACGCGCAGCAGCTGCCCAAGGAGAAGGCTGCCACCGCCGGCCGCATGAAAAGCATGCCGCTCAAACTCGACACCGAAACCTGGAGCGTAAAGGCGGTGGTCGAAAACGAACTGGTAGAGGCCACCATGCGCCAAGAGCAAATATCGCTGATGAACTATCTGCGCACACAACTGCGCAACGACTACATCACGCTGCACTTTGAAATAGCGCCCAACAACATGCCGCGCCGCGCCACAAGCCGTCTTGAGCGCTACAAGTCGATGTTGCAACGCTATCCCGCACTCGAAATGCTGCGCAAGGAGTTCGACCTCGAACTGGCATAAGCACAAGCATCATCTTATTATCAATAAAAGGGCTAACACCCCATAACATTGCGTACTTGCCACGGGCCAGACGCACCAACTATTATTTATGGAACAACAGACACCGAACAAGTATGTAACAGTAGCATACGAACTGTACACCGACAACGACAAAGGCATTCACGAATTGGTTGAGAAGGCTCCCATCGAACACCCCTTCCAGTTTATCTCGGGCCTTGGCATTGCACTCGACTCTTTTGAAAGCAAAATACTGGCCTTGGCCGAAGGCGAAGCTTTCGACTTTGTGCTGAAAGTTGACGAGGCTTATGGCCCCTACGAGCAGGACCACGTCATCGAATTGCCCAAGGAGACATTTGCCATCAACGGCCGCTTCGACAAGGACATGGTTTACCCCGGCGCCGTACTGCCCCTGGTTAATGCCGACGGCATGCGCTTTCAGGGCCTTGTGCTCGAGCTCAAAGACAACACCGTCATCATCGACCTCAACCACCCGCTCGCCGGCAAAGACCTCCACTTCAAGGGCCAGGTTGTAACCATGCGCGATGCCACTAACGAGGAAATTCAAGCGCTCATCAACCACGAAGGCTGCAACTGCGGCGGCGACTGCGAAGGCGGTTGCGGTGGCCACCACCACGAACACGGCGAAGGCTGCTGCGGCAAGCACGAGCATGGCGAAGGTTGCGGTTGCCACAAGTAAATAGGTGTTTGAAAATACCTGCTTAGCAACATGACAGGATAACGGGTTAACAAGTTGATATGTTTTGAACCTCACAGGGCTGGTAACGACTGCTTGACACAGCGAAGCCTAACCAAGTGAGCCAAACAACTTGTTAACCCGTTACACCATAACCCCCTAACCCATTAACCCACTAACCCTTCCCCCCCCTACTACATGAACACTTTTGGCCAAATATTCCGCCTCACAACCTTTGGCGAGAGCCACGGGCCCGGCATAGGCGGCGTCATCGACGGCATGCCAGCCGGCATAAAGGTTGACATGGACTTTTTACAACACGAACTCGACCGCCGCAAACCCGGTCAGAGCAAACTCACCACCGACCGCAAGGAGGGCGACAAAGTCGAAATCCTTTCGGGCGTGTTTGAGGGCACAACCACCGGTTGCCCCATAGGTTTTTTGGTGCGCAACGAAAATCAGCATTCGTCCGACTACGACAACATGCGCCAAGTGTTCCGTCCCTCACATGCCGACTTCACCTATCAAACCAAGTACGGCATACGCGACCACCGCGGCGGCGGACGCACCTCGGCACGCGAAACCATAGCCCGCGTGGTAGGCGGAGCCTTTGCCAAGATGGTGCTGCGCCAAAAGGGCATACGCATCACAGCCTACACCTCGCAAGTAGGTTCCATCGCACTGAGCGGCAGTTACAAGGATTACGACTTTGCCGAAATTGAGCGCAACCCCGTGCGCTGCCCCGACCCTGCTGCAGCCCGACAAATGGCCGAGCTCATCAGCACAGTCAAGGCCGAGGGCGACACCATTGGCGGCATCATCACCGGTGTTATCGAAGGCTGCCCCATAGGACTTGGCGAACCAGCCTTCGGCAAGTTGCATGCACAACTTGGTGCCGCCATGCTTGGCATCAATGCCGTCAAGGGTTTTGAGTATGGCGAGGGCTTTGCCGGAGTCAGCGCACGCGGCAGTGAGCAAAACGACGTGTTTGTGCCCGACGGCCACGGCGGCATCACCACCCGCACCAACCACAGCGGCGGCATTCAGGGCGGACTGAGCAACGGGCAGGACATCTACTTCCGTGTAGCCTTCAAACCCGTGGCCACCCTGTTGCGCGAGCAGCAAACGGTCGACATCAACGGACAGCCCACCACCCTCAAGGCCCGTGGCCGCCACGACCCCTGTGTGTTACCCCGCGCCGTGCCCATTGTCGAGGCCATGGCGGCCATGGTTATTCTCGATAATATTATGCTGAATAGCACGTCAAAATGTTAAAAACAAAGGTTTTGTAAAGTTTTCTTTGCAAAATCTTTGTTTGTTAATAACATTGTTATATATTTGCATTATCAAGTTGTCGTGATGATAACGCTTTCAAATAGTTTAGTTAAGTCTAGTTTAGTTTTTGTGTTGGTTAATGGAGGCTCGTGGAGACGCAGCCTCCATTAATTCTTTTTAGGCTGCCCGGTAAAACGTAAATATGTGAACGTACTCAAGCACCAAACGCAAGCACCCAATGCTACCTCTAAACGCAAGCACCAAACGCTACCTCTAAACTCAAGCACCAAACGCAAGCACTAATGGGGGCGACGCGTCTCGCGTCGGGAAAATAAATAAAGACTCACAGATAGCACTAATTACACTTCTGTCTGTGAACCTTTGTCTCAAATCCCGACGCGGGACGCGTCGCCCCCATTAGAGGTAGCGTTTGGTGATAGCGTTAGTGGTAGCGTTTGGTGCTTGCGTTTGATGCTTGAAACCGTTCGCACTTTACGTTTATAATAAATACGCACCCAAAAACCTCCGCCGCCTCACCCGAATGACTTTCGGGCAAGACGGCGGACGCGTCACACGTTGTGCTAAAATCTGTATGTCAGCGTGACACCGATGTTGCGGAAACCGCGGTCTATCAAGGCATCACCATGACCAAAGTTGATGGCTACCATGGGGCGATAGTCCACACCAAGGGTCAAAGGCACATCTTTCAGCGTAAAGCCAAACCCTAATGTGCCTACCGGACCGAGGAATGCACCCTCGTAGTCGTCGTGGTCGTAATAGCCTACACCAGCACCAAAGCCGCCCCACAGTTTCCATGTGGCGAAACGTGGCGTCCAGCCGGGCCACTGCTTGATGTTCCAGTTGTAAACACCCTGCAGGGCAAAGCCGTCGCTGAGGTTGAACACGCCCGCTGTCAGATCGAGGAAGTTACGCTTGCTAAAGTGATATTGGTATTCGAGGTCGATGGTTGAGCCACCAAAGTGCGCACCAATGGCATGGGGCGTCTTTTGGGCCGAGGCCGTGAGTGTGCCAAGGGCCATTATGAGTAAGAATGCTAACTTTTTCATAAATAGTAGGTTGTAATAATGTGTTGGTAAACAAGTTGACGAGTTAACGGGTTAACGGGTAAGTTTGCCAAGCCTTTTTAAGTTGCTAACTATTCAAGTCTCGACATGATAAGCAGCGCATGGCATACTTACTTGTTTACCTGTCAACTTGTTAACCCGTTAACCGAGGTTTTCACCAACAGGTTTAGTATGTGTGTAGTACTTTATATTTCAGACACCGCAAATGTAAACAGTTTGCGCACTTTGGCACTGACCTATTTACTATAAAACTCCTTAATTTATGCCGTATAGCATAAACTGCGCCTGTAATTAGCACTGTTTGTGAGCCTTTATTTGGAGTATGAGTCTTTTCCTTAATGCCGATGCCCGCGGGACGCGTCGCCCCCATTAGTGCTTGCGTTTTGTGGTTGAGTTTAGTGGTAGCGTTTAGTGCTTGTGGGACTTTTACCATACTACAAAAGCTTTACTTACAGTGTATCTTGCACCTTACACTAACACGTTGCAACTCATTGATTGTCATCACTTTATTTAGTGTAAGATACTATCAATTTCACCTACACACAACCTACACACCCTACACGCTGCCACACGACACAAGCACGGGAGGGCGATATCACGGCATAGGGGAGCAGAAAAGTCTGTTGCTCCGACAGATTTTTCTACGTCCCTGTGGCGTAAAACCCACCGCATACGTCCGAATCGGCTGTGCGACAGAGGGGAGGGGTGTGTAAGATGTGTGCAGGGGTGTGTAAGATACTTTGAAATCATCTTACACTCTTGAAACATTTGTATATCAATCTATTACGCACAAAAAGTGTAAGATGGCAGTAAAAACGCATGCACTCTTTTACAAGAGGGATAACGGGGAGGGGACAAATATTTGTGTACAAATTGTACACTTTTTTTGATGGGTGCTATACCTCGGTATTACCTTTGCAGCACTTTACTTTTGTACTAAAGCAAATTGTATTGACTACCATGAAACGAATGCTTAACAGAATGCTGTGCTCTATAAGATTTGCCGCTAACGCGGAGAACATAAGGACAAAAGAACATAAGAACAAAAGATATAACACTTGTGTCAGCCGCTTAGCGCGGAAAACATAAGCAACATATTGCTCTCGGTTTGCACTATCTTTTAATAAGATAGGCGGCACCTCGGCAATAAAAACAAGCAAGCTTGTTTTGTATTGCTCTCGGTTTGCACTATCTTTGCAACATGAAGAAAACTATAAAGAAAGCACTTAAATGGCTCGGCATAACGGTGGCTACCCCCATCGCGCTTTTTTTGTTGTTAGCCATACTGCTATACATACCCCCCGTGCAAAACTTTGCTGTGCACCAAGTGGCCAACTACCTGTCGGGCAACTTGGGCATGGACGTGCGCATTGACAAAGTGAGACTGGCCTTTCCACTCGACCTGGCCGTACACCACATGACTGCCGTTGAAAAGGGCGACACGCTACTCAATGCCGACCGTCTGCGGTTGAACGTTAAACTCATGCCTCTGTTTGAGGGACGGGCCGATGTGGACGGCTTTGAACTGTATGGACTGGTTATTGACACGAAAAGCTACATTTCGGACACTCGCATTAAGGGACATGCGGGCCAACTGACAGCGGCCGCACACGGCGTGGACTGGGAAAAAGAACTCGTTAACCTGGACCATGCCCGTCTGCACGATGCCGACATTTATGTGACACTGAGCGACACGGCCAAAAAGGACACTACCGAGAGCAAGGCGAAATGGAACATTGCGGTGAAGAAGGTGGATATTGAACGCAGCAAGGTGCACCTGCAAATGCCGGGCGACTCGATGCGCATTTATGCCAACTTGGGACGGGCCGCACTGCGCGGCGGGACCTTTGACACGGGACGCAACTACTATGCGGTGAAGACGCTGCAACTGCAAGACTGTGATGTGAACTACGACATTCCCTACATTAAACCCGTGGCGGGCATCGACCCTAACCACATAGCGGTGAAACGCTTAACGCTCATGCTCGACACGCTGAGCTATAACAACGAGGGGGTGTTGCGGGCCGGACTGCGCGGACTGACGCTGCACGAGAAGTGCGGACTTGACGTGACGCGCCTGAGCGGCAGTGTGTACATGGATACTACGCAACTGCGGTTGCCGGCTCTGCTACTGCGCACTCCGGCCTCACGCATTGATGCCGATGTGGCTTTCGACTTCAAGGCGTTCAGCGCAGGCAAGGGCGGACACTGTCAGGCCATGGTTGACGCCAGCATTGGCTATGACGACATACGCACCCTGGCCACGGGGTATGTGGACAAGGCTTATTTGCGCGCGCTGCCGCACAAGCCGCTGGCCATCAAGGGTACCGTGAGCGGTAACATTGACCACCTGCGACTGCCCTCGCTCACGCTCAACATGCCCGGGGTGCTGCAGGCTTCGGCCAACGGCTACACCAACTATGTGACGAAGGACTGGCGCAACGGCAAGTTCGACTTTAACCTGCGCACCAAGAGTATGGCCGCTGTGCGCCAACTTATGCCGGCATCGCTCAAGCAGAGCATCAATGTGCCCGATGGACTGAGTCTGCGCGGCAAGGCGGCGTTTAACGGCAGCCGCTACGATGCTGACATCAAGGCGGGTATTGGACGCGGCTCACTGACAGCCAAGGCTAAACTGGATGTTAAACGCGAAACGTACAAGGTGGTGGCCACGGCGCACCAACTGCCCATAGCCAGCATTGTGCGCGGTGTGCCTGTGGGACCATTCAGCGGCTCACTGCGGGCTTCGGGCTCGGGGTGGGACGTGATGTCGCCACGGGCCTCGCTGACTGCCGACGCCAAGGTGAACGCGCTAAGCTATGAGCGCTATCCGCTTGGGGGCATCAGTGTCAAAGCCAATTTGCGCGGAGGCAAGGCGGTGGCGCACTTTGAGGCCGACAACCCGCTGCTGCAGGGCAATGGTCACATTGTGGCGCTGCTCGGCCGACACAACTACGAGGTGGCGGTGAAGGCTTCGCTGCCTAACCTTGACTTGAAAAAACTTGGGGTGACGACCGACACGCTGTATTTTGGTACCGACATCGACATCAAGGCCACTGCCAACAAGGCTTTTACGGCCTACGCGCTGAGCGGCAGCATTGCCAACAACCACTTTACCACACAGCGCATGAGTGCCATGGCCAAGGACATATTGTTTGACCTGGCCACAAGCCGCGACACAACCACTGCCAACATTTCGGCCGGCGACCTGAGGCTGCGCCTTGGGGCCAAGGGCGACATACCGCACCTTGGCACGCACTTGGCACGCTTTGCCAACGAACTGCAAAAGGAGGCGAAGACTTATAACATTGACCAGGAAAGACTTAAAACGTACCTGCCCGTCATGGCCTTTTACCTTGACGCCGGACGCGACAATCCGCTATACAACATTGCCCGCATGAAGGGCTACTCTTTCTCGTCGGCTTACGTCAACCTTAACACCGACCCACATGTGGGCATGACGGGCGATGCACGCATGGGGGCGCTGAATGTGGGCGCACTGCTGCTCGACACCATCGACACGCACATATTCCAGGACTCGACCGGCGTGCAGATGCGTGGCTTGGTGAAGAACGGCAAGAAGAACCCTAACCCGCTCGAAGTGCGCATGAGGTCGTATGTTATGCGCTCGGGGGCGGGCATCGAACTGAGTTACTACGACAGCGAGGGCGAACGCGGTGTGGACGTGGGACTGCAGGCGGCTCTGGTTGACGGCGGAATGAACATTCACCTTTATCCCGAAAATCCGGTGTTGGCTTACCGCAACTTTAAGGTGAACAAGGATAACTACATATTCCTTGGCAAAGACAATAGCATACGGGCCGACGTGGACTTGCTGGCCGACGACGGCACGGGCCTTAAAATATATGGCGAGCCCAAGGACTCGGTGAACGACCTGACGGTGAGTGTGAACCAGGTGAACCTGGGCGAGCTCTCGGCTGTACTGCCCTATATGCCCAAACTGAGCGGCATGCTGAGCGGTGATGTGCACGTGACGGACGACAGCCAGCACAAGCAGTTGTCGGCCATGGCATCGCTCACTGCTGACAACTTTAAGTATGAGGACATGCCTTTAGGCAATGTGGGCATCGATGCCGTGTATCTGCCCAAAACGGGCGGCGAACACCAGGCCTCGGCCTTTATCAGCTCTAACGGCAAGGAGGTGCTGACATGCAACGGTACTTACTTTGACCGCAACGGTGGCACCTTTGAGGGCGACGCACAGCTGCACGACTTTCCGCTGCAAATGCTTAACGGCTTTATGGCCGGCACCGACGTGGCGCTCAAGGGCATTGCCGGAGGCGACCTGAGGGTGAATGGCTCACTGGACAAGCCTGTGATTAACGGCTCGCTCGACCTCGACTCGGCACACATTTACTCGGACGTGTATGGCTTTAACTTGCGCACTGACGAACGGGCACTCGACATCAAGGACAGCCGCATCATTTTCAGCGATTACCGCCTGTTCTCAACAGGTAAGGAGCCTATGGTGCTGAACGGTACATTTGATATGTCGGACTTTGAACGTATGCGCATGGACTTTGCCATGAGGGCAAAAAACTTTGAACTTATCAACACACGCAAAAAAGCACAGTCGATGCTCTTTGGCAAGGTGTATGCCAACTATGTGGGCACCCTGAAGGGCACTACCGACAACTTGTCGTTACGCGGCAAACTGGAGGTGCTCGACCGCACGGACGTGACTTATATATTAAAGGACTCGCCACTGTCGGTGGACGACCGTTTGCACGACTTGGTGCAGTTTACCAACTTTAAGGACTCCACACAGACGGCACAACCCGAAAAGGCTGTGGACGGCGGCATGGACATCACAATGGGCATTAGCATCAGCGATGCGGCCATCTTCCACTGTAACCTGAGCGACGACGGACAGAGTTATGTGAAACTGGAGGGCGGCGGCGACATGACGCTGCGCATGACGCAACAGGGCGATATGCGCATGACGGGACTCTTTACAACCAACAGCGGCGAAATGAAGTATCAGCTGCCTGTCATTCCGCTCAAGACATTCCAAATTGTACAGGGGTCGTATGTGCAGTTTACGGGTGATGTCATGAACCCGACGCTTAACATCGCTGCCAAGGAGCGCACCAAGGCGGTGGTGACTGAGGACGATAGACAACGCTCGGTGGCCTTTGACGTGGGGGTAAAAATAACCAAACCGCTCAACGACATGGGACTGGAGTTTACGATTGAGGCACCCGAGGACCTTAACATTCAGAACCAACTGGCCAGTATGTCGGCCGAACAGCGTGGCAAGGCTGCGGTAACGATGATGGCCACGGGCATGTACATGACTGACGAGACTATGATGTCGGGCTCGGGCTTTAAGGCTAACAATGCGCTGAATGCCTTTTTGCAAAGCGAAATACAGAACATTGCGGGGTCGGCTCTCAAAACCATCGACATTAACCTGGGCGTGGAGAGCGGCACATCGCAAACGGGCACTTCGACCACGGACTACTCATTCCAGTTTGCCAAACGCTTCTGGGGCAACCGCATCAGTGTGATTATTGGCGGCAAGGTGTCGACAGGGGCCGATGCCACAAACTCGGCGGAGAGCTTTATAAATAATGTGTCGGTGGAATACCGCCTTGACCAGGGTGCCACACGCTACGTGAAGGCTTTCTACGACCGCGACACACAAGACCCGCTCGAAGGGCAGCTGACCAAGACGGGGGCCGGCCTTGTGCTGCGCCGCAAAACTGATAAACTGGGCGAACTCTTTATATTCCGCAACAAGAGTAAAAAGAAAACAGCTGGCAAGAACTGATAATGAAGCACTACATGATGACATACAAACATAAACTTTGCAATGTGCCGTGCGGCTTGTTACTCTGCGGACTGCTGCTCGCGCTGGCTGGTTGCTCTACTACACGCGCCTTGCCCGACGACGAACAACTGTATACGGGCATTGACAAAATAACCTACGCCGACGACCCGGCCATGATGCGAAAAAAGGGACGCGACTCGGTGGGGGTGATTACGGCAGTGGCCGACGCAGTGTCGAAAATTAACAGTGTAATCGAAGGCAAGAGCACACTGGGGGCCGACGAACTGCTTGTTAATAACAAAAAGAAACTGACTAAGGAAGAACGCAAGGCGCTAAAGGCGGCACAAGCACAGACTGAGGCTGATTTTGCCACTGCCAAAACCGAGGTGGACGCCGTGCTGGCTTATCCGCCCAACAATGCCATATTTGGCTCGTCTACCATGAGCTGGCCCTGGAAAATCGGACTCTGGGTGCACAACGGGTTGTATGACGCCCAAGGCGGACTGGGCAAATGGATATACAAGACTTTTGGCACCGAACCGGTGCTTGTGAGCCAGGTAAGTCCCGAGATGCGTGCCAAGGTGGCTACCAACACGCTGCACAACTATGGCTACTTTCATGGCAAGGTGGACTATAACATTCTGTCGCTAAAGAACCCGAAAAAGGCGAAGGTTGCATATAATGTGCGTGCCGGGCAGCTTTACCGCCTTGACTCGATAGCATACTTGAACTACCCTGCCCCCATGGACAGCCTCATCAGGCTGCACGAGCAGGACAAACTGCTGAAAACGGGCGATGCCTTTAGCGTGGTGAACCTGTCGGGGGAGCAGACGCGCATTGAAACGCTGCTGCGCAACAATGGCTACTATTACTTTAATGCTAACTACACAACGTTCCGCGCTGACACGACACAACGCAAGAACTTTGTGCAACTGCAGGTTATGCCCGTAGACAACCGACCGGCCAAGGCGGACCACCCATGGTATATGGGGCGCGCATATATCAGCATTCGCAACTACGACGGCGAACCGCTCGACACACAACTTGTGCGACGCCGCTACACTTACTACTTTGCTGGCAAAAAGATGCCACTGCGCGCCAACATGTGGCGCCATGCCATTACACACCGCAAGGGGGAGATGTACCGCTTGAGCGACCAAAAGATGACGGTTGAGAAACTTGGCCAACTCGGGGTGCTGAGCCAAATGGACGTGAGTTATGTGCCACGCGACACTACCGCCACCTGCGACACACTCGACCTCGTGGTGTCGGCGGTGATGGACAAACTGTATGACTCGACATTCGAAATGAATGCCACGCTGAAGAGCAACCAACAGGTGGGCCCAGGCATATCGTACGAACTGGCCAAGCGCAATGCTTTCAGAGGGGGCGAAAAGGTGTCGTTCAAGATTTTTGGCTCGTATGAGTGGCAAACGGGGGCTGGTGCCAACGGGCACAACTCGCTGCTCAACTCTTATGAACTGGGCACACAGCTGGCTTTCAAATTTCCACGCTTTGTGTTCCCTGGCATCAGCCGCAGACGGGTGCGCTTTCCTGCCACCACGCAGTTTGCCTTTGATGCTGACTGGAAGAACCGCTCGCGCTTTTTCAACATGGTGAGCATGGGCCTCAGCGCCAATTATCATTGGTACAAACGCGAGACGGCACAACACGACCTGACACTCTTCAGCCTCGACTTTGACAAACTGAACCACACGACGCACACCTTCGACTCTATAATGAATGCCAACCCGGCCCTGTATGTGTCGATGCGCGACCAGTTTGTGCCATCGCTCAGCTACTCCTTTACTTACCAAAGCCGCTCGTGGCGCACCAACCCTTGGTGGGTGCAGCTTGCCTTCAAGGAGGCGGGCAACATCACCTCGGCCATTTACGCTGCCGCCGGACAGAAGTTTAATAAAAAGAACAAGGAGTTGTTTGGCAACCCCTTTGCGCAATACGTAAAGTTTACAGCCGAGGCACACAAGCTGTTTAAGCTGACAAAGGACATCAACATTGCCACACGCGTGTTTGGCGGCATTATTTACAGCTACGGCAACAGCAACAGTGCGCCCTATGTAGACCAATTCTATGTGGGCGGTGCCAACAGTGTACGTGCCTTCACCGTGCGTTCCCTCGGTCCTGGCTCATATCGCCCGGTTAACTCGAAATACTCGTACATGGACCAAACAGGCGATGTAAAGCTGGAGGCTAACGCCGAACTGCGTGCCCGCTTGATTGGTGACCTGCACGGAGCCATATTCCTCGATGCAGGCAATGTGTGGACGCTGCGCAACGACCCTATGCGCCCAGGTTCACAAATCACCACATCTACCATCAAGCACATTGCGCTTGGCACGGGTGCCGGTTTGCGTTACGACCTCAACTTTTTGGTGTTGCGCTTTGACGTGGGCATTGCCCTGCACGCGCCCTACCAAACCGCCAAATCGGGTTTTTATAACATCGAGCGCTTTAAGGACGGCCTCGGCCTGCACTTCGCCATTGGTTACCCGTTCTAAGCTCTGCAACCCTAGCTAAATTAGGGCTGGTACTTCGCAAGAGGTTTCAGCCCTAATTCACTTTAGAGACTATACGCGGTTGTTCAGCCAACCTACAAATTGGGACAAGGCACACAGATAACAGGTTTGGGAGCACCATCAAGGAAGCAGCCACAAGACTTATCTTGACAATGAAAACGCCGAAAATTTGCAGTATCTGTCACAACAAAATGCCTCAAAATACAAGAATATACCACCATAAATGAAGATTTCCGATGAATTATCCTTTTGTCTGAATAAGATCCTTTACCTTTATGGTCAATAATTGACAATTCTACCAAGAATATGTCTGGTGGTTTTATCTGCTGGTCTTATCTAGCCTCAGAACAATAACATTGGAAGATAACGCCAAACAGCCTTTAATGGCTGACGCTTCATTGTATAATGGGCTGCCTACCGACACAGGTTCATCGTGTCCGAGTGCAAGACTTACCTCTTGTACGCCCTCCATCTCTAAGAACAAAGGTGGGGTGTCGGTAGAGAATGTACCTAACGCAAGCAGACAATGGTTCGTGCTACGAGTTTCGTATGGCCGCATTATCAAAGCTAAAGCATTTGTAGAAGCTAAAGGACTTGAATGTTATGTGCCTATGCGATACAAAGAAGTTAAGAAGCGAGGTGAGAAGCGAGTCATAACAGAGCCACTTCTCCCCTCTTTCCTATTTGTTCACGCCTCGGCCGAACAAATAGATTCTCTTTTGCAAGATAAGAACATCAAGACTTTTGAAAATAGAACTTTGTTGAGTTACTATTACGACCACACCTCATACTGTAAAAATGCTCCAACCAAAAATCCTCCTCTTATCATTTCTGATACAGCTATGGATAATTTCATCCATTTAACCTCCATACATAATTCTCATATCATCCCTGTCACTTCAGAGAATATCAAATACAAGTTAGGTGATGAAGTTGTGATTACAGAGGGGGAGTTTAAGGATATACGTGGGAAAGTGGCAAGAATTGCAGGACAGCAGAGGGTTGTAGTTGAACTCTTTGATGGGTGCTTGGTGGCAACGGCGTACGTGCCTAAGGTGGCGATGATAATGTATAATAGATATTAAATCGTTACTATACATATGGCAGACAGGACAATAACTTTTTGACTTTCAAATAAAGATATTACGACTTCTCTTGCAAAAGACTTAATGGCTTAAGAACATTTCTGTCAGCGACCAAATAAAGACGGATAGACTATATATACTAATAAGTACATTTTTAAAAACTCTGATATGGCACAGAGATTTACGATATTGGAATATGCTAACATCAAGGGTCTAACGGTCCATGATGTTATTCAAAACGCGAAAGAAAAAGGAGTAATACTACCAGAGTACCCAGAATACGTGTTAGATGATTCGCAACTCAAGCAAGTTGACCCTATCTTCGCTCATCAAAATAAATACAGACATATTAAATTCCAAAGCAGTATTAATTCAAACGAATCCGACCCGAATATTTTCACATTAAAGAGTGAAAATCAAATTAATAAAGGTTCTAAAATTAAAGTTCCCGAAGAAATTCATTTAAGTGCATTAAATCAAAGCATTAGTTCTGCTCACGAGTTAAACGAAAAGAATAAAAAAGAACAGAATAAGCAAAAAATTATTCTTTCCGAAGAAGCCATTGCACAGTTAAGAGAATTTGGAAAGACACATCAAAACGAGCGATTTACAGGAAAAGTCCAGCGAGTCTTGCCTCATGGTGCTTATGTAACCATCGATAATCATTCCGCTTTCCTATACCAAAAAGATATTACATGGGGCTATATAGATGACATAAATAATTTCTTGTATGAAGGCATGGAAATTGAGGTCATCATTATAGGTTATGAAGAAGAAAAGAAAAAACTGAGAATTGGAAGGAAACAATTATTGGACGATCCTTTACTATTGCAAATTGACCAATTCTCAATTGGAGATGAAATTCGGGGTGTTGTTAGAAAGATATCTAAAAACCGTGCATATATTGAAATTCAGGATGGTGCCATTATTGAAGCTCCCATTCCGAACGGATACACTTATCCAATCGGGAACTCAATTTCTGGTAATATTACAAATATTGACATCAGTAATCATCTAGTAGAAATTGACATCACAAGTCAACTTGCGCCCAAAACGATCCAAGAGTCAAAACAGCCGAAGAAGAAAAAGCAGAATAGACTTGATAAAAATATTGCTGTTGTTCAATTCTACGATAATCGCGTTAATAAATTCGGAAGAGTTCTAACTAACGCTCTTGGCATAAACAACAAAGACACTTCCGGTACATTATACTCTCTCAATCTCAATGAGCGAAATTGGAATCCATCCCTTCCTCCTGAGGAATATGACTGGATTACAATGAATCCATCAACTTTTAAGGGAAGACGTGAAGCTACAAATGGTGATAGATTGACATATGACAAAAATGGACTATTATTAGCTTTTCCTTATAGAGGCATTTTCTCTAAAATAGAAGGAAAAGATGCCAAAGGATCATATCATAATCATGACGTAATCTGCCATGTAATAGGCAAAATTCTAGAGAATACAGATGGCAAAGAAATAGTAATAGAAACTTTTGCAGAGTATCTATCGGATTATTGTGATGTGAAATGTTCTCAAGTAATTGAAGAATTTCTGCAAGATAGCAATTTGCATAAGCAACTAATTGCATTGTTACCTGAGTTAAGGTCATATACATCCGATAATGACACTTATCGTAATGCTATAAAATCATTAGTAGCTACCGTAGAAAATAGTATTTTCACCAAGAAAGATATACGTATTTTACAGGCTATTCCTGATGACTTCAATTTTTCCTCACACCTTACAGAGACAATAGAATCTCTTGAATATTTGTCAAAAGAGTATTCTACAGATGTTAAACGTTGGTTGTCTGCACATACTTCCATATTAAATGCTTTATTGGCAAATCCGACAAATCTTTCAATGAATCTGCTTTATATAATTTCTCTTATTACGCAGAATCATTCTATCTACAATGAAGCTGGCAAACCCTGGAACGAGACATACAAATATCTCAAGGAAAAATCTGATTCAGAAGCTTTTTCTTTCTTGATTTGTTATTTTTCAGATAAAGACGAAGCGTTCATAGAACAAGCAAATTTAATAGATGAGCTTGACTATGAGACGTCAAAAAAACTGGTTACTAAGTTATTAGATAATCCACAACATCATTTAGAAGTCCTAAAACTGTTGGCTGGAAGATTTATACAAAATGATTTCAACATCATTAATAATTATATACTAAACGGAATAGATGTACGACATATATACCCACAAATAGGAGAACATCTGAATACTCTGATAGCAGACAAAGAGCCAGAGGTACGTTCGTTTTTCAATTTGTGCATTATTAATAACAACCAACCTGCAGATATTATTTCCATCACTGCCTCAGTGAAGGATGAATTGTATGTTGAACTATTTGCATTAACTGCTAATCCAGATAATCTAAATGAAATAGAAGATTTTGATTCTATACCTCTTTGGATAAATGAGCAAGAGCCTTCATTTGTAAGTCGATTCCTCCTAAGTTGTCAGAAATCTTTTGTTGATGATGAAGATAAAGAAGCTATTGCTGAAACCCTTACATCTATAAATAGTGAAAAATTTAGAGATTCTATAATTGAGTTATCTGAAGATGACCAGTATAAGATTCTGCAGTTATGTCCTGAGACTTATGCAAAAGACATAGTTGTTCGGTATTTTGCTTCAACAAAACTCTTTGATCTGTTTATTGGTGAACAATGGAAGAAATTAAAATCACAAATTCCATATGTGGCTTTCGATTTAGAATCAGATGGGGATACTATTAAGGAATTTGCTTTTAGAAAAGATGAAAGCACAAAGGTGTACCAAGGAGAAGAGCAGCTAAATACGCTTCTACGTGCATTAAAAGGAACTGAGATTATTGTTGGTCACAGAATCAAAGCGTGGGATTTGGGCTGTATATTAAGCAAGAAAGGCTTTGAGTCAAATGCATTTGTTTGGGACACTTTAGAAACAATAGTTCGTTAAATTTTCCAGGCCCTAAGCGGCCCTGGCAGTAAATAAAACC
>ENA-ORMX01000312-ORMX01000312.1-human-gut-metagenome-genome-assembly--contig:-NODE-312-length-37481-cov-191.099797_pt1 | contig 37481 bp, 15 predicted proteins | sample MGYA00242108_ERZ509007 | MGnify/ENA primary metagenome ERZ509007 (study PRJEB26280, sample SAMEA2338745) | human gut metagenome | biome: human gut; feature: human-associated habitat; material: faeces...
GCACTGTGCCCCCTTTTTACTAACGATGCAGATTATTTTCGCTTCTGTATCATATTAGGCGCGTAGTTGCGGATTTGAGGCTTTAATCATATTTATGCCACTTCAGAAAACGGATGCTTTATCGGCGGAGATACTCCGGATAAGGTAAACAATATCTATCTCAACAATGTACATCTCAACTTGAAGAAACTGACAGGCTATGATGGCGGCGTGTATGACAAGCGTCCATGTCGTGGCGAGGGCTTTATATATAATAAAGTATATGGAGTCTATGTGGAGAATGCCAGGGATGTAGAGATTGATGATCTGCGAGTACAGGTTGGACCGAAAGTAAACTATGGAGGAAAGACTTTCGGTATAGATGACTAGAAAAACAATCTTTTCATAGAATTGAAACTAAAATCTTAAACAGGTGTAATAAGGTAGTACTACCTTTGCATCCGATTATTAATAACAAAATCTAATAAGTTATGCAAATAGTACAAAAGACAAATGGAAGAATCATGAAAAGAGTATTGCTTTCTTCCGCCCTTCTGCTGGTGAGTACACTCACATTTGCACAAAGTAAGGTCAGTGGCACCGTGAAAGATGCCAATGGCGAACCTCTCATAGGCGTAAGTGTCATGGAGGTAGGTACTAACAATGGTGCGGTTACCGATATAAATGGTAACTATACCTTGAATGTGAAGCCGGGAGCAAAGTTGAAGCTCTCTTACATTGGATTTACGTCAAAGACCATTAAGGCAAGTGGCAATAGTCAGATAGTGTTGGATGAAGATAACACTGCCCTCAACGAGGTGGTTGTGGTAGGTTATGGTACGATGCGCCGTAAGGATGTTACCTCTTCAATTACTACTGTGAAGGCTGAAGATTTGAACCAAGGTGTGTTTACAGACCCAGGTCAGATGCTTCAGGGAAAGGTTCCGGGTTTGGTGGTTTCTTCTACTGCCGATCCTAACGGTTCTCCTACCATTACCCTTCGTGGTGCTTCTACTCTCCGTACAGGTGCCATGTCACCTTACTATGTAGTGGATGGAATCCCTGGAGTTGATATTTCTATTGTGTCTCCAGAAGATATCGAGTCTATTGACGTGCTTCGTGATGCTACAGCAACAGCGATCTATGGTTCCAAGGCTGCCAATGGTGTTATCATCATTACCACCAAGAAGGGTTCTAAGGAAAGAACCAATGTAACCTATAACGGTTATGTAGCTTTTGACAATATCCTGAAGAAATATGATGTGTGTACAGCAGACGACTTGCGTCAGTATGCAAAGGACAACAATATAACTCTCAAGGATGGTGGTGCCAATATGGATTGGCAAGACGAGGTGCTTCGTACAGGTATCAGTCACAATCATAATGTAAACATTAGTGGTGGAAATGGTTCTACTAATTATATGATTAGTGCCGATCTCAGAAAGCGTGAGGGTGTCATCAAGATGACAGGCTTTGACCGTTTCAATGTCCGTTCTCTTGTGTCAACCAAGACATTGAAAGACCACCTTACTGTTTCTCTTGGTGCGAATATGATGTATGGCAAACACTTTGGCGTACCATCTGGCAATGAGGGTGCATCTGTGCTTGATGCCATGAACTACTATTCTCCTACAAATGCCATCAAAAATGCGGATGGAACATGGACAGTAGGCTCTGGTTCCAAGAACTATAACCCTCTTGCATTGATGGAGGAAAATAAGTCTGAGACTGTATGGAAACGTAACCAGTTTGTTGGTAAGACCGCCCTCGAACTTTGGAAGGGATTCGTTTGGAGTGTCAACTATTCTTGGAGTAATTATCAAAGTACTTATAGTGCCTATAATACCCGTAACTCTCAGTTGGAGGGTATTGGCAACAAGAATGGTCAGGCTACCCGTAATACTTATTTTGGTCGTGAACAGACTTTTGAGACTTATCTCAACTACGATTTCAAGGTCGGAAAGAGCAAGTGGGGCTTGATGGGTGGTTATTCTTGGGAAGAAAAGAAGAATAACGATGGATTCGGTCTCAGTGTTGAAGGTTACTATAATGATGATCTTGGATGGTATAATATGTCATACGCACAAACCATTTTGGGCGTTCAGAACTCCGTTCAGAGCGGCTATTTGGAGAAGGTACGTAATATCTCTTTCTACGGTCGTGTGAACTACTCTTTTGACAGTCGTTATATGCTTCAGGCAACCATTCGTCGTGACGGTTCTTCGGTATTCGGCAAGAACAATCGTTGGGGAACTTTCCCTTCTGTATCTGCTGCTTGGAATATCACTGAGGAGAAGTTTATGCAGAACCAGCATATCTTCGATAACTTGAAACTTCGTGCGGGATATGGTATTTCTGGTAATGCCATGGGCTTCGATGTGTATTCTTCTTATAATACGTATGGTGCTTCTGGTACATTCGTATATGATGGTAAGACTTATCGCACATACGGTGCAACCAAGAATGCAAACCCTGATTTGAAGTGGGAGTCAACAGGTATGTTGAACATTGGTCTCGACTTCGCATTCTTGAAGGGACGTCTGAATGGTACTGTAGAAGTTTATCATAAGAAGACCAAGGACTTGATTTGGAGCTATCCTGTTTCTACAACTCAGTACATATATGGTTGGATGGATGCCAATGTGGGTGAGATGACCAATAAGGGTATTGAGTTCACATTGAATGCGGTGCCTGTTCGTACCAAGAATTTCATGTGGAGTACTACCCTTAATCTCTCTCATAACAAGAATACTGTCGATAAGATGCAGAATGAGACATTCCATACTACTAATCTCACCCAAGGTGACCCAATGGTAGCTGGTGTTTCTGCTGATGGTTGGACACAGAGAATTATGGAGGGCGAACCTATTGGTACATTCTATACGTATCAGTATGCAGGAATTGTAAATGGACGCTCAGAGTACTACGTTCTTGATGAAAATGGTAATCGTACAGGCGAAACTACCAATAATCCAAGTTTGAAAGACCGTTCTATAACTGGTTGTGCGCAACCTAAGCTCAATGCAGGTTGGAACAATACGCTTACTTATAAGAACTGGAGTCTGAACGCATTTATCACAGGTGTGTTCGGTAATGACGTTTATAATAGTGCTCGCGCTCACTATACGGCTGCTCAAATGTTCTCAGATGGTAAGAACGTATTGAAAGAATTCCTTTCTAATCCTGTTGGCGATGCTTCAGGCTCACTTCCTTCGGACCGTTATATAGAGAAAGGATCTTATGTTCGTCTTCAGACGCTCTCTTTGAGTTACACATTCCGTAATTGCTTTAATGACTGGATTCAGGACTTGACTCTTTACGGAACTGCCAACAATCTCTTTACGATTACTGGTTATAAGGGACTTGATCCTGAGGTGAATATGGGTGGCATTGACCCGGGTATCGATTATCGTTGGAGCCGTTATCCACATACACGTACCTTCATGGTGGGGGTTAAGATTAATTTCGGTGGAAGCAAGAAGAAAAAGGCTACGCCACAGTATATCGACCGAGAGGTAATCAAGGAAGTACCAGTAATCAAGGAAGTGGTTAAGGAGGTTCCAGGAAAGACAACTTTCGTACAGAGCACATACGTTGTGACATTCCCTGTAAATTCTGCAGAGATTGGCAATACTTCAGAACTTGATGGCATCAAGAGTGGCTCTAATGTCGAGATTGTAGCATACGCTTCTCCTGAAGGCAAGTCTTCTGTAAATCAGCAGTTGTCTCAGAAACGTGCAGATGCAGTAGCTAAGTATCTACAGAATAAGGGCGTGAATGTGACTCGTATTATCGCCAAGGGTGCGGATACCAATCATGCTAACCGTATCGCTATTGTGACTGTTAAGTAATAACATTTAATTAGATTACAGAATATGAAACTAAATAGATTGTTTATTTCAGCTGGATTGTTAGCTATGACACTTACCGGCTGTACGGATTTGGACATGAGTCCAAACTCGCAATATACTGAGGATCCTAGTCAAAACTCAGGAGTTGATCCTATGATTGTTGTGGAGGCAAAAATGGCGGATGTATATTACCATCTTGCAGGAACATTGGGTCGCCGTTATATGGAGGCACAATGCTTGGCTTCCGATGAGTTTACTTCACTCGCTTTTGCTGGCGGTTATTATGACAGTGGTACCTATGCTCACCAAGCACTACATTGTAGTTCTCCTAATGATGCCTCTATCGGTTGGTATGATGATGTGACGGCTGGTATTACAAAGGCGAATACCATCTTGGAGGATTTGGGTAGTGGAGCTTCTGCCCAGATGAAAGCGCCTGCTCGTGCCATACGTGCTTATTACACCTGGATTTTGATGGATAATTATGGTGATACGCCGATTTTGGATCAAGTTCAGTCTGAAGGTTCTGTGGTACCTCGTTCTCCACGTAAGGAAGTTGCGGAGTGGATTGAGAGTGAGCTTAAAGACATTATCCCTGCATTGACGGATGATGTTACTGAAAATACATACGGCAAGCCTACTAAATGGATGGCTGAGGCTCTTCTTGCCAAGCTATATATCAACTGGCCTGTTTATACGGCGGAGTCGGTTGACCAATATGATGCTGCAACTGCTGTAAATCCAAAGTTGGATGCTTGTATTGCTGCTTGCGATGAAATTATCAATAGTGGTAAGTTCAATTTGGGTTCTGTTGACTATCTTCATAAGTTCTCATACGACAATGGCTGGAAGGTGGAAGACTTCATATACGCAATACCATATGATGCCATTAATCGTCAGGGTATGCAGTATGCTCGTCCTCGTACATTCAAGGATATGAAAAAAATGTTGCCAAATGTCTATGGTTCAGCAGATAAGTTTACTCAGTCGTTTGGTGGTAACATGGTAGTCACTCCTGAGTTTGCCAAATTGTTCTCTCTGGATGGGGATATTCGTAATCTCAGCATTCTTCGTGGTGATGTCTATGTTCGTGACCCAAAGACTTTACGTCCTACAACTGAACCTTTTATGTATAAAGGCAACCAGGTACATTTTACGGAAGACATCACTCTTGCAAAGAAAGATAATACCATTGAAGTTGGCAATGACGCCAATGCTTATCAGCAGGGTTGTCACTCCATCAAATGGTTTACTACTCCAGCCGATTATAATAATGGTCGTAACCAGTCTAATGACTTGCCGATTTTCCGTTATGCCGACATACTTCTTATGAAGGCTGAGGCTCTTACTCGTCAGGGTAGTAGTGGTGCAAAAGCTCTCTTCAACCAGATTCGTTCATACGCAGGTGCTCCAACGATAGCTAACGAACCTACCTTGCAGGAAATCTATGATGAGCGTGGTCGTGAATTCTTTGATGAGAACTGGCGTCGTAACGATATGATTCGTTTCGGTCATTATGAGGATGAGTTCTTCCCTCATTATAAGGACTTCCCAGATGCAAGCTTTGACAAGCGTCATCGCATCTTCCCAGTGCCACAAAACACAATCAATTTGAATGGTTGGGAGCAGAATCCTGGATATTGATCGATTGAATGATGATAAATGGGGAGTGGTGAATTCTGCCACTCCCTTTTTCTAATTGTTAGATGAAGTTTGTTTCATTTTGATAAAACTGTTTGATTATGAGAAGGAATCTATTGTTGTTATTACTGTGGTTGGCAGGCTTGCTAGCTGTAGATGCTCAAACATTGAGCCGTAAAGAGGTCGAGACTTACGTGATTAATCAATATGGAAAAAGATGGAAAGACATTGCGCTTTATCTTGGCGAAAAAGATACGTTGGACAAGGACAATGCTTTGACGTTTGAGAAAACAATCTCGGTGCGAGGCAAGAGTAAAAATGAACTCTTTGTCGATTTGAATTATTGGTTTCTGAAAACCTTTAGCAATGCTAGTTCTTCGATAGAGATGGCAGACAAGGAATTGGGGGTTATCATGGCAAAGGGTTATTTGTCTGGCATTGCTTATCACTCGGGTGGTTATTCCTCTTATTGTGTCAATATTCGTCCTCTTGTGCGTTGCGACATCAAAGATGAACAGGTCAAACTGACGATTGTCGTTCCAAATTATGAGGTGACGAAAGTTGATGATGGTATTTGGAGTGCCATGCTGGATGAGGATTTTGACAAGCATCCCCCATATACTGTGAACGAAACATGGTCGCTGAATGTTTGTTTCCCTTTTGCGAAGAAAGATGGAACCAAGAAAACTTCCAGCAAGGCATTGGTGATGAGTCATGGATATGTGGAGGTCTTGATGAATCGCATTCAAATGGCGTTATAGCTGCGCCAAAATGTGGTAAATTTGAAGATTTTGGCGCACTTATTAATTAAAACGTATGAAGAGAAGCGTATTCTTAGTTATATTTTTTGCCTTTGGCTTCTTGATGACAATGGCGCAAGATTATTCCCGATACGTTGATCCACGTATCGGAAGTGAGGGATTGGGTAGAACTTTCCCCGGACCTTGCATGCCATACGGTATGGCGAAGCCGGGACCGGATGCCGTGTCTATGCCGAATGCAGGATGGGCGCCGATGCCTGAGTCTGTCAAGGGATTCTCGCAGATGCATGTCAGTGGAACGGGAGGTGGACAGAAGTATGGCAATATTCTTATCCAGCCTTTCTTGGATGCAGGGGACATCATCCAGAAACGGGTGGATGAGAAGATTGCCCTGGGATATTATGCCTGTACTTTTGAGAATGGAATCCGGACGGAGATTACCGCCTCAGAACGTTGTGCCTTCTATCGATTGGATTATGGCAGAAAACAGAAGGGAAAACTCCTGATAGATGTGGCTACCTTCCTGGGTATAGATACGATTCCAGATAAGCGCGAAACTCAGCAGTATGTGGATTCGTATGTTACTTGTGATGGGAAATATGCCGTCTCAGGATGGAGTACTGTAAGGGGTGGCTGGAACAATGGCGGCCCTTATACCGTATATTTCTATTTGCAGAGCGATACGCCTTTATCTAATAGCGATGTCCCTTTAGCTAATGGCGAAGCGCCTCTATATAATAAGGTGAAGGAATCAAAGACAAGATTGGATGTTGCCTTCTCGAAAAGTACCGTCAATCTGAAGATTGGTATTTCGCATATCAGTATCGCCCAGGCAAGGAAGAATATCCCTGCCTGCGGCTTCGATGCCCAGTTGAAGAATGTGCGGAAAACCTGGAACGGAAAGTTGGGAAAGATAGAAATCTCAGGCACCGAAAAGCAGAAGCGGATGTTTTATACAGCCCTTTATCATACGATGCTGATGCCTGTGGATAAGTCTGGTGAAAACCCTCATTTCTCCGCTACGCCTTATTATGATGATTACTATGCCATCTGGGATACTTACCGTACTTCCATGCCTTTGCTAACCTTGATAGAGGAACCGCAGCAGCGTGATATGGTCAATTCCCTGCTCAATATCTACAAGCATGACGGTTATATGCCTGATGCCAGAAGTGGCAATTGGAACGGTAGAACGCAGGGAGGCAGCAATGCGGATATTGTCATAGCCGATGCCTTCGCGAAAGGAATGAAGGGTATCGATTATCAGCTGGCGTTGAAGGCGATGATCAAGGATGCCGAAGTGCCGCCAACGGATGATGATGGCTTTGTGGGCAGTGTGCCTGAGGAAAAGCATGGCAGAGGTGGATTGACGGAATATAACACGCTGGGCTATATTCCGTATGGAATAGACCGTGCCGGCAATCGTACCGTGGAGTATAGCTATGATGACTGGTGTATTGCCCAGGTGGCAAAAGGACTGGGTTTTCCGGAACTCTACGGTAAATATATGAAGCGTTCGCATAACTGGCGCAACCTCTGGCGTTCTGATTATGAATGGCAGGGGATGAAGGGATTTATCATGCCGAGAGATGCGGATGGCAGATGGCTCGACTCTGTGCCTTGGGGTAAGTCGAAGGTCTATCATCCTGTGATTCCTTATCATCCGGATACCAAGGTGGCGCCCTGGTATCTTCCATGGTGGTCAACCTTCTTCTACGAGGCTTTGTCGGCTGAGTATAGTCTCAGTATTCCGCACGATGTGCCGGGACTGATTGAGGCTTGTGGTGGCAAGGATGCTTTCATCAAACGACTCGATACCTTCTTCGCCAATGGCCATTTCAATGTGGCGAATGAACCGAGCTTCATGACTCCTTACTTGTATCATTGGGTGGGGCGCCCTGACTTGAGCGTTCAGCGAATCCATCAGATTGTGAATGATAACTATGATGATTCTCCAGATGGTTTGCCGGGTAATGATGATGGGGGAGCGATGTCGTCCTGGCTTATTTTCAATATGCTGGGTTTCTATCCTATTGCAGGACAGAATCTCTATATCGTAGGTTCACCGATGGTTCCGGAATACACCATCCATCTGTCTAATGGAAAGGACTTGAAGGTGGTGAGAGAAGGAGAGCAATGGAAGCAGATGTTCATAACTCACGATGTGTTGATAAATGGTGGAAAACTTGTGTTCCCTCATTCTTCTGCTGTGGAAAAGGTTGTTGATAAAGCTTCCAAACCGTTGAATATAAAGGAGAAAGAGAAATTCACACTTTGTGAACAACTTGTGGATAAATACGGGAAAACTATTCCTGTGCAGTTTATATCTCACTTCATTCTTAATCGTCAATATCGTCAATGGGAAGTGGGTGTAGATTCCGTGAGTATCCCTGATACCCTTGTGCTGAAATGTAATCAGTCGGTCTATCTCATCCCTCGTCAACTCGTGGCTGAGGCTGACGGATTCTGTTGGGATAGTCCGCAGAAAGGAAAGAACCTGTATGTTTGCAACCAATGCTCCAATCATGGAATGCGGGATGGCACCTTCCTGTTTATCTCCCGTAAAGCCCTGCAGCAACTTCTGGGTACAGGCTCTTTCGTTTATAATGGGATCGTATGGCGTAAGGTTTCGCAAGATGCAGAGAGCGTCACCGTGAAGGCTGAACAGGATGATGCCGTGATGCAGATAGCCACCACTGGAAATCTCCCTTGGGTGCTGCGTATGGATGGAAATCCTTTAGGTATTGATTGGAGGTTGGAAAAACAATAAAAAGGAGTATTCTCCGTTTCATTATTATATGAACAGAAAAGTAACATTATTATATATCTCTTTGGCTTGCGTGCTTTCGCTGCAGGCTCAGACCCGCCAGCAGATGGGTGGCGTCTATTATGCTTATCCGGAAGGTCCTTCTGCCAAGACAGGAACTTTTGGTACGGCTACCTATGTGCTGTCTGATTCTCTGAATGTTCCTCAGGGATACGCACCTTTTTATATCAGTCATTACGGTCGCCATGGTTCCCGTTGGATGCCGAAGGATGACCGGTATGTCTGGATCTGCAAGCATTTTGAAGATGAGAGTAATCTCACTCCGCTGGGTCTGCAGGTGAAGGGAATGCTGCAGCGGGTATGGGAGAATGCCAAGGGTAATGGTGGAAAACTGAGCAAGTTGGGTGCTCTTCAGCATCAGGGCATCGCTCATCGTATGTTTGAGCGTTATCCACAGATCTTTGCTGCAGGCAATGCGGTGAAGGCCCGTTCCAGCGTGGTGGATCGTTGCGCCAGGAGTATGCAGGCTTTTACTTCGGAGTTGCATACCCTTCAGCCGGGTTTGAATCTGGATGTCAAGACCGATTCTGCCGATATGGCTTGGATAGCGTATGTCTCTCCAGAAATAAAAGTTTTGGAGAATCGTACGCATGTGCAGGCACATGTATCACCTCGTCGTTTCCTTCTTCAGTTATTTAAGGATGTCTCTCAAGTAGATGAACCCTTGAAGCTGATGACCGAGATGCATACGGTGGCTTCTTCTATTCAGGATGTAGGCTTGAATTTCTCTACTTATCCGCAGGATATAGAAGATGGCTTGAATGCGCTGTTTACGGATGAGGAGTTCCGGGCTATCTATGATGCCAACAACCGTCGCATGACCATCAATAATGGCAACGACCCGACCAACGAGTCGATTCCGGCACGCTGTGCCATCTCGCTCTGGCAGAATATCGAGGCTGAGACTGATGCAGCATTGCGTTCTCCCCGTTCTTCCGCAACCCTTCGCTTTGGTCATGATACGGCCCTTTACCGTCTCCTGTCGTTCCTTTTCGATACGGCTTCTCTTCCGCAGAGTGCCAGAGAGGATGAGGAAAAGGTGGTCTTGGGTAATGGGGTAGACAGGATGGACCGTGTGGTTCCGATGGCTGCCAACCTGCAGATGGTATTTTATAAGAATGCTCAGGATTCGGTCCTTTTCAAGTTCATGCTCAATGAGCGGGATATCCAACTCAGTGGTCTTGCTCAGGTAGAATACGGTACTTGTTATTATTCCTGGAATACATGGAAGCAGATGATGCACGAACGCATCCACAATCTGGAACATATCCGCCAGCTCAATGCCCTCAATGCGATGGTGGGTACAGCACAGGCGAATACCCAGACTGCCGGCATGTTTGGCAAGGGTAGCGAGGAACATGGACAAACCCTTCCGGCTGTCCTCGTTCCGAACGGACAGAACTTCTGGACGCCGCAGACACAGGATACCGAACAGAAATGTATTGCACCTTATTATTATAAGGATACCCACTTGCAGGGTTTCCGCAACAGCCATTGGATAGTGGGAGGCTGTACGCAGGATTACGGTTCCTTTACCGTAGCTGCATTGGGTGGTAACCTGCGTCTTCAGCCAGAGCAGCGTGCCACGCCATTCAGTCATGATGATGAAATATCCCATCCTCATTACTATGCCGTTCACCTCAAGCAGGAACATCTCAAGGCAGAGCTCACTGCATTGAGTCATACTTCCATCCTCCGTGTCACGCCCGACAAGGATGAGCTGGTGCATCTGGTCATCAATCCGAACAGTGACGAGGGACAGGGGTATATAGAGATTGATACCGTCAACCATGTGGTATATGGCTATAATCCTGTTCACCGCATTTATCAGGGATGGGGAGAGCCGGCTGGCTTCAGCGGTCATTTCGTTCTGGCATACGATGAAGATGAGCTTGTGGATTACGGTGTCTTTGACGGTGATAACAGAATAAGTAGGGGATTGAAGATGCAGGACAAAGCTCGTATTGGTGCCTGGCTCACCTTCCGTGGCAAGGCAGGCAAGTCGATGGAGTGGCTGTCGGCTTCTTCCTTCACTTCCCGTGAGAATGCACTGGGAAATCTCAATGGCGAGAATTATATGTTCGGAGGCTTGGACTTTAACAGTATGATGCAGTTTGCTGCTGAGTTCTGGTGCGAGCGTTTCCATACCATTGATGTGGAGAGTAAGAATCAGTCCAAGGTGAACCAGTTCTATGGTGCCCTTTACCGTTCTTCATTCCTGCCTCATGAAATCAGCGATGTGAATGGTGATTATCCGGAGTTCTCTACCGGTACTCAGGTTGATTATTCTGTTTATGGAAACTATTCTCCATATAATGCCCTGAAGAAGTATGGCGATTTCTCGATGTGGGATATCTATCGTGCAGAGTTGCCGCTCTATAGTCTCATCACTCCGAAGCTCTCTGGCGAGATGATGCAGTCACTGGTCCAGATGTATCGGGAGGGTGGCTGGATGCCTATCTTCCCATGTTGGAACAGTTATACGGCAGCGATGATTGGCGATCATGCGAGTGCTGCTCTTGCTGATGCCTATGTGAAGGACATTCGTAACTTTGATGCAAAGAAGGCATACGACGGCATGCGACAGAATGCCTTCTCCACTCCTTATTACAGCAAGGATTATAAAGACGGCAAGGGGCGACGTGCCATTACCTCGTATATTGAGAACGGATATATTCCTCTGGAGAATCCGGTGGCAGATGCTTTCCATACCAACGAACAGACATCCCGCACTTTGGAGTATGCCTATGATGATTTCGCCGTGGCTCAGATGGCGAAGGCTTTGATGGATTCTTGTCAGAATATTTCTCAACGTCAGAAGTATCAGGAAGATTATCAGCTGTTGATGCGCCGTTCTGAAAACTGGCGCAATGTCATCAATCCTTCTACGGGGTGGGCTGATGGCAGAACAGAGAAAGGTAAGTGGGAAAACAACCGTGATCTGGTTCATCGCAAGAGCTATATCACCGAGGGTGCTACCTGTCATTATACCTGGTATGTGCCACAGAATCCGGAAGGACTGTTTGAGGTAATTCGCAACAGCAAGTCGGCTAAGGGCGATGATCCTGTGGTTACCCGTCTGGATGATATGTTTGACAAGGGATGGTATTGGCATGGCAACGAACCATGTCATCAGATACCTTATCTCTATGATGCGGCTGGTGCACCGGAGAAGACTCAGGAGCGTGTTCATCATATCCTGAATACCGAGTATAATGATACGCCGGGTGGATTGTCGGGCAATGATGATGCGGGTCAGATGTCGGCATGGTATGTTTTCTCTTCCATCGGTTTCTATCCGGTTTGTCCAGGTACGCCAGAGTATTATATCGGAACGCCAAGCTTTGATAAGGTGACGTTGAATCTGGAGAACGGCAAAAAGTTCGTGCTTTCTGCGGATGGAGTGTCGAAGGATGCTTTCTATATCCAAAAGATGAGCTTGAACGATAAACCGTTTTGGGGCTATAAACTGTCGCATAAGGATATTTTGAATGGTGGTAAACTTAAGTTTCAGATGAAAAAATGACAGAGCATATTACTTTCTTTATTTATGGATTGTGCGTGATGTTCTATTCGATGATGGTTTGGATGTTCTATCGAAAAAACAAGGAAAAGCTTTCTAGATTAATCACTTGTCTGATGGCTATCTTGGATATGGAATGCCTGAAGGACTTGTTGCTGTTTGTGGATGGCATTGGTGCGCAATCAACTATTGGGTATCTGATGAATGCTATAGATATGGTCATCATACCTTTCTACATGTTCGTCTTGATGGAGTTGGTGAAGCCAGGATGGCTTACTTGGGGCAAAGGCATTTTGCATGAGGCAATCTTTATATTGCCTCTAGCTGTGTATGCTTTCACTCGCAAGGTTTGTTGGTTTGATGTTCTTGCTGGTTGCGGTGCCGTTTATGGAACCGTCACTTATGTACTGATGTTCTTCTATATTGCTCGTTATCAGCGCCAGCTCAAGGAGCGTTTCTCTTATCAGGAAAATGTCAATCTCCATTGGCTCAGGGGCATTCTCACTTGCTTCTTCATCATTCTCATAGTTTGGTCGGCGAGCTGCTATATGTTTGATGTAGATTTCGACAATGCTTATATGCTCTGTTCGTTGGTTGCGTGGATGGTAGTCTCTTACTTTCTGTATAGGCATGAGTCTGTGTTGGATGAGTTGCAGGAGCCTGATGCAACACAAAGGGATGGAGATACAGGTAAACCGGTATTGGAGGGAGACATATCTGCGATTATCAACAAATTGTTTGTCGAAGAAAAGCTGTTCCTCAATCCACGTCTTAAGTTGTCGGATGTGGCACGGCTTGTGGGAACGAACCGTACTTATCTCAGTAGATTTTTCAATAAGGAAAATGGATTGACATTCTATGATTATGTGAATAATCTCAGAATCAAACATGCCGAAGAGCTCTTGCTGACCACTCAACACTCCTTGGTTGAGGTAGCTGAGAAATCGGGTTTCAATTCGCTCTCCACTTTCCGAAGGGTCTTTGAGGGAAGCCATCATTGTACTCCTAATGCTTTCCGCTGTGTTCACCTTCCCAAAAAGGAGAAGTGAAAATGGATTGATAATGAGCTGATTGTATGATTTGACGTGTCGTTTTACGGAATGACACGTCATTTTTTTACGCTATGGTTTAGCATTTTTACCCTTTGAACCCTGATTTATCGACAAAAACGCTACCTTTGCAATATCAGAAATGATAATGATATTAAAAACCTTTAATAATATAAACGAACGTATGAAGAAAATCTTAACTCTATTTGTAGCTCTTATTAAAAAAGGTTGGCTACTTTTTTACGTTATAGCTTCTTGTTTTTTACGACTTGAACATTGTTGTAAGATAACTTATAGTTACTTTGCAACCAAAACTTATTGATAATAAAGTTTATTCAATCTAAATATTGTATTTATGAATCTATTTAAAAATCTACGTTCTAAAGGTAACACTTATGATGGACAAGGTGATGAGCGAAAAGGTTTCATTGATAATGTCTTTGTAAATCTAGAGAAAGGATGCCTAGTTCACAGACATCCTTACGACAATTTATCCACTCATGCCAAGGTTACAGTTCAAGAGGGACAACAGATGGTTTTTATGTCGGAAGGAATGTACTCCGACTTATTGAAGCCAGGTGGTCACACCCTCTCTACTAATAATATTCCTTTTTTGGAAAAAATAGTAAATATTCCATTTGGTGGGGAGACTGCGTTTAAAACCTCTTTGTATGTTGTAAGCACTATAAGACATCGCTTTGCTGGTGATGATGCTGGATGGGGTGTCGGTCTTACCATTCGTGATTATTCTTTGTGTGATGAAGGATTGACAATCAAAGTTGGTGCTTTTGGTAGTTATGAATTTCGAATTACTAATGCTATCGCTTTTATTAGAGAATATGTAGGAACAGAGCATGATGTATATTTGGAAGACTTTGCAGATGAATTCTCTTCAGCGGTCTCTCAAAGAGTAACTTCTGTTATTAGTCAATATTTTAGTCAGAAAAGAGTTGGCGTTACAGAAGTCAATAATTATCTCCTTGATATTTCTGATTATGCCCGTAAGCATATTAATGAGTATTTTGAGGAGTATGGCTTGGAGCTTACGAAGTTCGATGTGGAGGGAATAAATCCGCATGAAGATGATTCCAACTATCAACAGATTCTTCAAGCTCAGTCTGAGGCAGGTTCAATGGATTTGGAAAGCCGTGCATTGGCTAGAAAACGCCAACGTGAAGGATACTCTTATCAGCAGGAGCGACAGTTGGATGTAATGGAAACTGCTGCCGGTAATGAGGGAACTGCAGGCAATGTAATGGGAGCAAGCATGGGACTCGGAATGGGGGTTGGCATTGGTAATGTCTTTGGAAGTCAAATAGGAACCGTTGCACATAGTGCTATGTCTGGAGTTCAGGCTCCACCTCCACCCCCACAGTCCATGCAAATATATGTTTGTCTCAATCAGCAACAAGCTGGTCCTTATGACTTGCCTATTTTGCAGCAATTGGTATCGCAAAATCTTTTAACTCAACAAACGTTGGTATGGAAGGCAGGGCTTCCATCATGGGTGGCAGCTGCTACTTTGCCAGAATTGGCGGTGTTGTTTACGTCTGCCACCCAAACTCCACCACCTGTTCCTCCTGTACCTCCTATTGTTCAACCGTAAAATTAATTTAAAAATGAAAGAAAATCCGTTTTATTCATGGTTAACTCCTTTGCTCGCATTTGGGGTTACACTGTTGGGATTCCTGCTTTTGATGCCAGATTCCCCTACGGCGTTTTATTGGATTAATATGCTCTATACTTTCTTCTTGGAAGCCTTGTTCTTCGTATGGCTTCGAAAGGGGCATGCAGAAATAAAGAATATAACGAAGCAGACTCCTTATTTTAAAGTCTTCCTAGGTATTAGTACCTTGTATTATATTGGTGCTGCATTTTTATGGATGATTTATTTCTTCTTGTGTGGTACTGAGCTGGGGCGTCAAATTCTTTGTATTCATTTTGATCTTCCTGAAATACTAGCAACATTTCCAGAAATGTCGATTCGTCTTTATCTTTTTGGAATATTGGCTCTAACAGTGATTTGGGTGGTTGTTGCAAGTATAGTAGGACGACATGACATGGAATACAATGTGCAACAAATTCAATTAGAAGATAATACCAACGATGTTAGAATGTTGGTGAAAGAACTGACAGAAATGGCAGAGCAACATATGACTTCCGACAGTGAAAGAGAGTGGAAGAAGTTAATACGTGAAGCTGAATCTATAATACCTTCTGAGGTGGTGAACGAACGTGCTCGTTTGCTTTCAAAGGCAAATAGATTACTTAACATAAACTAAAGATAGATAAGATATGGCACAGTTAAAAATCCAAAGATGTAAAGTCTGCACAAGTCCATTGCCTGTAGGCATTGCTAAGTGTCCTAAATGTGGAGCGGAACATCAGTTTGTTCCAGAAGTGGTTAATCCTTTGTTATTTTCTGCAAGTCAAGCAGAGAATCTGAGAAAGGCTTTTGAAACCGATCCAAAGAGTAGTCCTCGTGATGTGAACTCATTGTTCGGAAAAGGCTTGGTTTATTTAGCTTTACAAAACTATGAGTTGGCAAGTCTTAATTTTAAGACGGCAGTCGATCTGACTCCGAGTGATCCTGATGTTTATTATTATTATGCATTGTCTCTTTTTGCTCATCGTTCACCTGTGCTTTTGTCCGATCTTGAGGCTGAACGCATAGAAATGTGGTTGCAGACTGCTATAAAAATTTTACCTAAAAGAAAATATCTTATCTTAGAGCTGCTTCTACTTCAAGGTGCATTTAAGGGTAAAGGAAAGGCAATCCCTGCCGATAAAAAAGAACCAGAGCAATTGTTGTTGCAAGCCAAGCAAACTGTTCAGGAGGAGGATGAACTTTACGAAATTGAGCAGCATGTCCTAATAACTGATGAACGCAATTTGGAGTTTGTCAGTCAGTTGCGAGGCAAAGACGTGGAATCTCATTCTTGTGATGATATTCTTAAGCAAAGTATGTGTTGTTATGCCAATGTATGTAGCTATCCAAAAGGACATGATGACGAGGTCATAACTGATGATGGTGTCGCAAAATTAATGAATCCATCGGAGAGAAAAAAATTCTTCTTGGGCATCAGTAAACCGGAAAAACCTTGTTTGGAGAAAAAAGATACTTTTGTGGAGCCTTGTTGGGTCTGCTTGAAAAGCTTTGCAGTTGGTTTTGCAGTTTGGTTTGTGTCTGTTATTATTCTTTGCTTTACTGGATGGCTTGATGGAGCGAAAGTGGATAGATTTACTCCAGGTGATACTGTAGAAAAGTATAAGGAGAGCCATATTGTTGTGGGATATTTCTATGATGCTTCGGAAGGTAGGGTGAACGTATGGCATGAACCTACGGAGGAGGAAATCGCTTCTTTGCCAGCGGAAGTAAAACAATGGGAAGTTAATGGAATAGCAAGTGGGTGGCGTTTTCTGGCAACTATTGCTCTGTTCTTTTTGGGACCGTTGATATGGATTAGTAGAACATTCTTGAGTTTCCGAGAGACCATTCTTTCTAGAAGATATACAGAGCGAAGAAATGTTCGAACAATGGCCGATTATCAGGAGAGGTTAACTTGTTTTTTGCAAAGACCTACTGTTGCGGAATATATGAAGTTCTGCCAGTTGTTTGCAGGACCTAATGCTGGATTGGTTAATCAAGGTGATTTTGTTTCAAATGCATTGCGTCAAGCTCATATTTCAGAGAGAGATGTCACCAAAGGTAAGGTATATTTCTTTAATGGTTTCTTTGATGCTAGATCATCGTCTCCAGGCGAACCACAAACTATTTTGAGAAAAATGAGAATTAATGTGGCGATAGCGATGACCGATCGCGTGCTCTATATGCATGGTGTTTGGGATACTTTAGAGGATGAAATCCCAATGTTGCGACGTGACGATCTTTTGTATAGTCTGATAGCTATGTTTAAGAAAGAGGATGGACAAATTTCTATTGTTTCCAATACTGGCGTTAACTTGGCACCTATTGTTACAGATAGTTCGGGATTGCCTTGTTTGTTCCAGTATCAGTCGTATGATAGTCAGAATGTTTTGACATATAGTAGAACTCGTACAACCAATTGTGCCGATTTTTATACGTCTCTGATTGATATGCACGGACGTTATAACAAACAAGGTGCATAAAGATGGAGTTCTAAGATAATCTATCAATTTATATATCGTAAAAGAACCTGTTCAGATTGTTTCTGACAGGTTCTTTTTAGTCCTTGTTGCTTCCTCCGAAGATGCGGAGCAGATAGAGGAAGAGGCTGATGATTATCTCATCCAGTCTACCACCTTGAATGGAAATCCTTGGAGTGATTATCGCATTTCCCATCAGCAAATCTTGCAGGGTGGTGAACTGCACTTCGAGATGAAAGCCACGAAATAAATGTTAAAATAATAGTTTCATTCCTATATAAAAAAGTTTCATTCCCCCCAATGAAACACCTATTTGATAGGAATGAAACTATTTTTTTGCCGAAAAATTTGGAGCTTTACGATATTTTCGATAACTTTGCATCACAAATATGATAAAACAGTATAGACTTTATCATTTGCTTTTTCTAAAAAAAATAAAGTTGGTTAACCCGTTGATGGGCCAGCCAACTTTCTTTTTTATATGATTCTTAAAACTTAATCCTTGTTGCTTCCTCCGAAGATGCGGAGCAGATAGAGGAAGAGGTTGATGAAGTCGAGATACAGGGTCAATGCACCGAGCAAGGCGAGCTTCTGGGCTCCTTCACTTACGTCGTATTGTGTCTGGAGCATCTGCTTGATCTTCTGGCTGTCCCAGGCTGTCAGACCCGTAAAGACTGCCACACCCACATAACTCAGGATGTAATCAAATCCTGGACTCTTCAGGAACATGTTGACTACGGTCGCGATAATCAAGCCAATCAGAGCCATGAAGAGGATCTTGCCGATAGAGGTCAGGTCCTTCTTGGTGGTATAACCGTAGAATGCCGTTACGCCAAAGGTTCCCGCTGTGATGAAGAATACCTTTGCGATGACCATCGGACTGTAGACGTAGAAGATGGATGAGAGCATCGCACCGTTCAGTACCGAGTAGCCGATGAACATCAATGTGGCTGTACCCAATGACAGGCGGTTGATGGCGCCGCTCAAGGCGAAGACCAAAACCAGCTCTGCGATAATCAATCCCCACATCATCTTATGAAGACTCATGAAGAGGGTAGGACTGGCTGCAACACCAAAGGCGGTGACACCGGTTATCAGGAGAGCCAATGTCATCCAGGTATAAACCTTGCGCATCAATACAGGGAAGGCACCGCTCAATCCGCGCTCTCGTTCGTTGAATGCAAAGCCATTGCTCTGCTGATTGTTCTGATTATTTATCAGATTGTACATTTCTTTTTCTGTCATAATTTATCTTACTTATTTGTTTGTAATCTCAAAGAACTAAGCGCAAAGATAATGCCAATTATTGAAACTAGCGATTATCTCTGCGCTTTATTAACATTTATTCCGTAATATTACGTTATTCCGACTGTCTTTTTACAATCTTCCAGCCGTTATCTTACGGCTATCTTCCTAACGGCAACTTGTTTGCCGCCTCGTGTCACCTCTACGACCACCGTACCGTTCACGGCTGTGCGAAGAGTCTCTGTCTCAGCTCTAGCCTCCTTTTGGGCAGCAAGAACTCCCGTGGTACCGTATACTCTGATGAAGTCGGCAAGTTTCAAACCCTTCACGCGAATGATGCCTCTGCCATCGGTGCTGACCGTGATGACTGACTTCATGTCAGTTGTCATACGGTTGAAGCTGATGCTGAATCGGCTGTTCATCTCGCCAGCCTGGGTGGCATTGAACTGATAGCTTCCTTCCTTCAGATCTACCGCCTTACCGGTTTCCTTGTCCTTCAGCCATACGGTTTCATATTCACTGGCATCGCAATCCTCAGGGATGCTGATGGAGTATTCACCCGTCTCCGGCAGACTGACGCCGATGCTCTGTTCTGCTTCAATGCTGACCGCAGAGAGGAGCGAGTAGCGACCACCGTTACGGTTAGCATAAATCTGGGCATTCTGGCTATTTATCCATTTCACGCCGTCACTTCCCAGGTCGAAGTCTGATTTCGCCTCCTGTGCAGGAACTGCGTTCAACTGGAGCTGGTCATCTGCAGGAGTGTCGTTGCCCGCTCTGCTTGTTCTGCTGTTTTGGGTGATGGCGATGTCGAGGGCTCGGGTTGCTTGATAGGCTGTTGTTGCCCTTGCTTCCGAATGTTCTACTATCACGCTTTCTGAATTATCCAGAGTGGCAGTCTGCGTAAACACGGCATCCATTGCCGGGATGTAGCCATCCGTTGAAACACCCGTGGTTAAATCATAGGTATTGATAGCCTTGTAGCTGCCGTTTTCTTCGCATTGGTAGATGACTCTGCCATATTCCATATCGCTATAGTTCATGGCGCAGAGATAAGGCGAACCGAAGAGATTCCAGCCCATGTTCTCCTTGTGGGTGAATTTCAAGCCGCCACCATTACTGTCTGACCATGGCTGCTGGTTATTGTTCTGTACCAGGGTAATCTTATCCAGCAGACTCCTGTTGGTCCTACCGTCTTTCTCTGTGTAACTGGTTCCGTAGAAACGGACGGTCATCTTGCCTGTTGCATTCATTTTGTCGGCTTTAGCATCCATTCTGAAACCTGCGGTAAAGTTTCGCTGGTTATCTACACCTTTTACCCATGCTTTACTCTCGTTTTGGTCAAACTTATAGTCGTATTTGGCACGGGTTGCAGCATTATAGTAGTAGGCTGCTACGCTACCATCAGCAGGATTATTTGTGCCCTCAACCTCCATATTGGTAGCCTTGAATGGCATGGAGAAGAAGTTGGTTCCTGACTTTAAGTTTCTTTCCACGGCAAAGTTGGTGAGGTTTACATAACTGTTGTTGCCTCTTAAACCAGCGTGGTGCTTCAAGAGCAGGAAGCCTGGGCTGAACGGATTCGTCTCTTTATAGAATGTGTTGTCGAGTTTCAGCTCCTTGTCTTCTGTCATGACATAGACCACAGATTTACCATGAGGGTAATCGTCCTGGTTTGCTGTAGCATCGTTTGTCAGATACCAAGTCTCGAAACATCCGTTGTCTACGTTGTCTCTGATGCGTTGGTTGCCGGCAAGATCATGGTTGTGCATCACCATGTCGATGCATCCTTTGGCTTTGGTTGCGTCTGTATTGGCATTGATGTCGCCAGATGTCTCGTCAAGCTGGTACTTCCAATAGGCATCTTTCACATATTTATTATTGGAGGTTACAGATGCTCTGTTGGCTGCACTACCATCTGGTGATGGTAATTTGCCAGAAGCTGTTACATTGACGGTCTTCACATTCTCCACGCTTCCTAATGCCAGACTGTTGTAGAGCAAACCACTTGCATCTCCAGTTACCTTTGCATTTGCATCGAGGATAGAGGTAGAGAGCATGCTGTTGCCTTGGAGGCTGACGTTGCCCGAAACCTTGAAACCATCTACAATACACATTCTGGTATCAGTACCAGTAGTTGCGTTGTTGAGTGTCAGTCTATTGATGGTAGACTGACTGGCAGACTCGATGATTCCTTTTCTCTGAGTAAGGAGCTCCTTTACGATAGCTTCTGGTTCTGTTTCAGAACTTTTTTCTTCGCGCATCGAACCAAACATCTTGACGCCTGGCATGCTGATGCTCACGTTATCAGTCTTCAGATTCCTATCTACGAAGACGTAGCCATATTTACCTGCATTCTTGTTGGCATAAAGCTCAGCCAGGTTGATGGCGCCTTGCAGGTCGTTGGTTGGGTTATCCCAGCTTTCACCTGTACCTGCAACAGCAGAACCTTCTTTTACATAGATAATATCTCGCAACTTCGTGTCGCACTCGTATGCACCGATATCTATGTTGTCGCCAATCAGACGGGCTGTATTGCCTAAGTCCTTTTCTGAGGCAAACATCTTTGCATAGTCAAGATCTTGATTGCTTTTATCTTTATATATTTTCTTTAAACCAACATTTTGCTGATATTTGTCGTTGTTTCCTTGATCAAGTAACTGTAGGCTAGGTCGAATCCTATAGTCTCCATGCTCTGGATCTACAAAGTTCGGACCATTCAGTACGTCACCATTTTTGATATCAGCAGCAATCACAACGTTAGAATTTTTTGTATTCAAGTCTTGTATCACATTTCCCCATGCCACAGAATTATAGACGCTCTTGGTACTTACGGCATTTCCCTTATTATTGACGAATGTTGCATTCGTAATATCTGGATTTCCGTTACCTGTGATTTTAATTCCATCTCCGTTGCCATCAGCAAACAATACGTTCCATAACTTCAAAGCAGATTTTGCATCTGTGTTCTCTGCGAGCATTCCGGCTTTGTTGTTGTATCTAAAGGCGCAATGATGTACCTTAAGAGTAGCTGCGGTGTTACCATCTGCTGTTAGATTGTTGACTGCATTGATTCCCACGCCATAGTCTTCTTTGTTGCTTTCATTGATAAATGTGAATCCCGATATCGTTACCGGCTTACCATTCGTTACGATATTGAGCAAGTTTTTGGTTTCGCCCGCCTTGGCTGGGTTCTCAATGAGTACCGAAGGTTTGCTGAAGTCTTGCACCTCTGTTCCGTCAGCATTCTTCGAGCCCGTACAACCACCTACAAGTTCAATTGATGTTATAAACTCTGCTTTGTCGGCATTGTTTACAATGAGAGAGAAGGCATCACCGCTAGAGTAGGTTGGCGAATAATAGGTACCTCCACGTACAAACACTTTTCTGTTGTTGTTGATTGTAGTACCTGAAAATTTGTTACCTGAAGGGTTAGCCATGGCAATGATGGCACCACGAAGGTCGGTGCTTTGGTTATCCCAACTGCTACCATCGCCATTTCCTTTCTCTTCCGTTCCGATATAAACCTTTTCAAGGTCTGTAAACTTGAATACATATTGGAATTCATACATACCGATGTCGATAGGTTTTTCTGCTACATTACCATTCTCGTCTGTCGGACCTACGTATCTCTTGTATGTACCGCTGACAGGACGGATGTACTCAGATGGATAACCATATTTCTCAAGGCGAGTATTGTGCATACTCCACCAATTCCAATACTTTCCTTCCTTACCTTCCTCGTAGGTATCGTCTGCTTTTTTCTTTCCATCACCTGCATCCGTAAGCACAGAGATAGCCTGAGGATTCCATTTGGCATCCGGTTTATAGCCTTCGTAACCCTTTGTGGTTGTAGGCTCTGTGAAACGTGGACCAGCCGATGTAATATTCTCCTTGTCCAACTTGATATTGCCATCCGTTGCTGGAGAAACTGTAGAAGCAGGTAATTCATCCCAGGCGCAGTTGCGCATGTGCTCTCTTTTGAGGAGTACACTATTATCTGTTGATTCATTCCCCCAAATGGCGGTATTATATAATATAGGTGTAATCGTACCGTTTGTCACCTCGTTCTCCACATGGATGGCTCCATCTTGCTTTGCCTTGTTGTTCACGATGAGGCTGTTTACGATGTAGGCATCCTGATAGTCCTCAGTCATACTGCCAGCATCGTTTGCTCTACGGATATAGATGGCTCCGCCTTGTGAATTTTGTGTGCCCGTATATCTGCCACAAGTTACATCATTGTTGGCTAGGAGCGAGTTGACGATATGCAGGTTTCCATTATCCGATTCTGTGAGATAGAGATAGATGGCTCCACCCTTACCAGGTTCGGTGACTTCATCCTGACTAGCCTTTTCTGATACGTTACTGTTACCGCTGATTGTACTGCCGATGATGTCTAGACTTGCATTGTTTACATAGACAGCTCCGCCATGCAGACCGGAGTTTTTGATCAGTCGGCAACGGTTCAATGTATAGTTCACGCGGTTGGTGTAGATACCGCCTCCTCGACCAATCTCGGCAACTTCGTTAGTTCCTCCTTCTTCAGTCTTCAGTCTTGTCGTGGTCTCACCATTCATGATGGTAATACCGTCTAATACGACTTCGTTGTTCGATGTAGTCGAAGCACCCGTGGAGCCCGTATTGCTGTAGACTACATGATATACATTACGTTCCTTTTCTGATGCCTTGATGTCACCGGAAAGAATCGTAGGATTCTGGAACTCCCATGGCTCTATCAATCCGTTCTTATTGTTGTCGGTCATGTAGTCCTTGTTGCGGTTAGCCAAGATGTCTTTGATGTCTCCATCTGGAGTCAAAGTCTTACCTCCAAAGCTTGTAAACTCATCTCCAGTTTTGTTTTCTGTACCAGGAACAACAGGAGTAGAAGAATACAGGTCATCTTTCGAGAAACTGCCGAAGATATCTACGTTCACCGGGATGGTGAAACTCTGCAAGCGGCGGTCTATCGTGTTCTGCTCTTGCGAAAGATCTTTATTCTGTCGCATCTTGCTCGGCTTATAGGTTCCGCCTGTCATCAGAATCTCGAAGTGGGTAGTTTCATCAGCCACTCCCTCTTCTCTTGCCTCATTGATGTAATCGAGGGCTGCTTCGAGACTGTTGAAAGGAGTCAGGAAGGAGCGGCCATAATACTTTGCCTTCTCTTCTTCTGTTACAATCTCACCACCTGTTTGAGAAACGAACAGGCGCTTTAGAAGCTTGGTCTTGTCAAACGTCGGCAGGTCAGATGTGTATGCTCCTGCTGTCTGTTGCTTGGTCATGTTTCTTTCCTTGCCGGTAATATCATAGCTGCTGATACCATAATTCTTCCATGCATTGACGTATTCTTTCTCAACTCCGTTGCCAATCAATGGTGAATAGGCACGAGGCTTGAAGATTTTGTTGTCGTTGAAGTAACTGTCCAGGTCGCTGGTCATCTCCGTATTCATTTTGTTGGCTGGCAACGCCATCTTCTCTACGAAACAATAGTTGTATGGATAGAATTTCTCCGTATATTCTCCCAGTCCCTGCAGAAAGTCGTAAGACTGATAGTTCACATAACCGCTGATGTTGTTGTCGGTCTGTGCCGAATTTCCCCATATCACGGAGTTACCGCCAATCAGGGAGTTCTCCTCCTGGTAGATTCCGCCACCAATGGTTGCCTCGTTTCTGGCGATGGTGCATGAGATGACGTAGGCATGGTAGTTCTTGGTGTCTTCGTTCTTATCGTTGGAACGGAGCGCATAGATGGCGCCACCTTTCTGTGCCTTGTTTCTTACGATGACACTACCGCTTACGATGCTACCTTTCAGCAGCATGAGAGCACCGCCTTGGGTAGCCTGACAGTCGGAAATTTCACAGTTGCGTACATGTGCCATTCTTGGTACAATGGCTGCACCACCCATACTCTTGAAGCCCGACTTGTCGCTAGCATTACCGTCAATCAGGCGACAGCCATCTATGATGGTATTCTCAGTCAAGGCAGTGGTGTTGTAGTCGTCATAGTCGCCCGTAGGCCATTTGCCGAAGCACACGGTGTGGTAGCCGTTCACCTCCTGGTTAACGGCAGAACCTTCTTTTACTTCGGTCATGGCACTTAATACCGTCTGGTATGTGCTGATACAGTCGCGCTTATCATCATCCCAATTATAAGTACCGGCTTTCGGTTTTCCTTCTTCCTGGTCACCCTCATAGTAACCACCCATCAGACATACTCCGTTAGGTATCAGGAAGGTATAGCTCTGCGGATCGCTAGGGTCTGCCAGCGTATTGGCATGATAAACAAATCGATTTCCTGTATCATCACCCTGATAACCTGCTACTTTTACATACACCTGATGCTTTTGACTATTGACTGTGATGCCCTGGTTTGCAGTTTCAAATTTCTTGCCCGCAGCAGTAAGCACATCCTGCAGCTTGTCAGCACAGGCTGCGTTTTCCGGACTGTTTCCACTTCTGTTTCCCCATCCGTTTTGGGTTACATAATAAATGTAATCTACAATACCTGCGCTGTTTGTCTTTTCCTGTGGTGCGATATTGGTAGTATTATCAGCCTCATAGGCACCGATATCAATGGCGCAGTCCTTGATTCGGTTGGTATAGTCCATATCGGTTTCCGGAAGGATGATTCCATTTCCTACATTTGTGGTTCCACCATTCAGACACTTGTTACCTGCTAAACCATCAGCCTCGTTCAGACGGAAGTTGTTCTTTAATCGGGCATTGCGGAAGCGGAAAACTCCGTCTTTTCCATTTTCGTAGGTCTTGTCCTCAAATGGGAAAGACAGATCTGTGCCAGTGAAATTTCCATCGCTTTCCAGGAATTTGCTGCTGAGGTCACTACTGTTCATGTAGCAGTTGTGAGATGGTTTCATTTTGCCCCATGCAGCTGAGTTTACCTGATCTGTAATCTGCTTGCTGTTGTCGTAATTATCATAGATGATACAGTTGTAGAGTGAGAGCTGTGAGCTAACTCCGGTATTGGCATCCTGCCAGTGATAGATGCCGGTTCCGTTTGTCGCCATATTGTAGGCGATGGTATTGTTGTAGAACTTGGCACTCTCCAGAAAGATACCTCCGCCACGACAGGATCCGTTATAACAACGGTTGTTTGCCACCACAAGGTTGAAGCCGGTACCTTGAATCATATAGGCTCCGCCTCCATAACTTTCACTGCTGTTGGCATAACTCAGGTTTCTCAGCAGGTAACTGTTCGAAATCTTACTGTTCTCGCCGTCCATATACAAACCGCCACCACGTACGCGACCGCCATGGTTGAAGTTGTTGACGATGATGAGATTTTCCAGTTCTACACCTCGGAATACACGCACACCTGCACCTCCGTCACGGTTGGCACCAGGATAGTTGATGATGTAGCCGTGACGTACAGAGAAGCCATCCCATTTGGCATGCTCGTAATCCACGTAGTTTTCGTCTTCTAAAGTTCCTTTATAGCGTACGGCATTACCGTCGGTACGTGAGGCGTTTCCATCACCCGATGGCGACCAGGTAGGAAGGCATACGTCTGGCTGATACAGTACATAATGGCGCTCTGTTTTCCCGCTGTTTATCAACGTTTTTGTAAAGTCATAATTAGAGCCATCTCCAGGTTTGCCCTCCTGATACCACATTTCCTTATCTCCGTTTTTGAAGTATACAGGCGATTCCTTTCTGATCTGTAGAATGGTTTCATACTTGGTCTTTTTCAGATTCTCGTATTCCTTGCGTGCCGGTACGTATTGTGACAGCAGCGGATGACGGTCGTCTTCTCCAGGATAGCCTTCGTATGGGAAACCACCTATTACCTCCACCTTGTCTCTGACAACAAAGCCTTTGTAGTCTGTATAGATGCCTGCACCTACCCAAACTACTACCCAGTCTTTCTTGTCTTTATTCTTATTCAACTCTGCCGCTCTTTCTACAGCATATTGCAAACCGCTGATGTATTGCTCCTTTCTGTTGTTGGTAATCTTGTTATAGGTTCCCCAATTGTTGGAATAGGCTCGCGCTTGGTTATCTGAGTTTGTCCAGAAATCGCCATAAGAATCTGTCTCAGAACGATACTTGCCGTTAGTCTGACTATAATCTGTATTGTCAATAGTGGTGCTAAGCAGCGTATTGTCACTCTGCTTTACATAGAAATCGTTGCCGCTTCTAGCCTGTTCGTTATCACACATGGCGTTGCCGATGATAGCCTTGTCCCAGCTGCTTCCGTCATATTCTTTATTTGATTCATTCAGAAGATTAAAGTCTGGGTTGCCGTCTTTGTCGTCATTGTTGGCATCGCTGTTGCTATCATAGTCCTGGTTGTACGAACGCACGTAGATAATCTTTCCTGCTTTTGGCAGGAGAGCTTCGTATGCACCCAGGTCAGGAATACCACCTAGGTTGCGGTCTTCGCCGGTGATGTCCTTGGCTGTTGTGGTCGCATTGTTTTCTTGGGCGCTGTTGATGATGCGGCCAGCCTGTTCAGAACTGGTCAGCGGGCGGAAGGATGAATAGCCTCCGTAATAAACGTTGCCGCTCATCTTGGCACCCACTTCATTGGTCGGGTTGCTGAAGTTCAGGGCTCCGTTTTTTCCCAGAGTGTTGATATCCATGCTGTTCTTGCATTCCGAACCATTCCATGTGCCGTTGATGTTCAGTTTGTTTCCTACAGCATACGAGGTAGCCTTCACAAGGTCGTAATCTGGGGCTACTCCCTCATTGTTGATGATGCTAACGTGGTTGAGTGTGAGTTTGTTGTTGCTGCCTTGAGCCTTGTTCAGATAGATGATGGAAGGCAGCACCGATGGACTTGGATTATGCGGATCTTTGCTCGTATTGTTATTGATGACGCAGTTTTCCAGTTCCAATTTCACATTCACGGCATCTGGCATGGTAGCGATAGCACCGCCATCTGTCGCTGTATTGTTCTCAAAGATGCAATTCTTCAGCTTCACGGTGGTTGGTTCACTGCTCTGGTCCATGCTGCCTATCAGCACGCCGCCACCATAAGGCATGTAGGCAGTACCGGCAGCGTATGCATGGGTAAAGGCATAGCCGTCGATGGTGATGTTGGCACCCGCTTCGATGCGGACCAGATGGTAGAGACCCTTGTTGAGTTCAGAACCATTTAGGTTTCCGTTCAGTTCGGTGCGGTATTTGATAGGGTCACGGTCTTCATCTTTCGGATTCGGATTCTCTGAATACTCCGGATAACCGCCATATACGGTTACAGGAAGTACGCAAGGTTGAATGTTAAAGGTGCATGACCTGGCGTCTGTTTCCTCGAACGTGTAGGCAATCTTCGGTTCGAAGATACCCTCACGACCGCAGATTTCAAACTCGTAGCCGCTGTTTTTGCTGATAGTGAATTCTTCTGCTGCAGTATTGCCCGCAGTAATCACCTTTACCTTGTCTCCATCCTTGATGTCGGCAAGATAACCGAGTACTTCATCTACAGATGATGAGGTATAGCTCTTTTCCCACGACTGTCCTGTTCCGTCCACCAGTTCTCGTGAACGGTCAAAGTAGATGCGCAGGCGTTTCTTGCTGTCATTCTTTTCAAATACAAGGTCGTGGTTGTCAGCCATATAGGCTCCTGCTGACGGAACCGAACTGATAGCTTTTCCGCTCAGGTCTATTTTTGGCTGATACAGGTAGGAAGATGGCAGGAGAGCATAGCTGATGCCCACGTTGCGCAGTCGGCTACCTGTCAATGTTTCCCAGTAATAGTTCACCGTCTTCATGTCTGTAAGAACGCCACGTTTCTCGTTGAAGGCTTCCACCGTGTTGTAAGGTGCTTTATTGCCCATCACGAATCCCTTGCCCGAGTAATACGTGTTGATGGAGATGGTTCCGCTCTGATAGGTGCTGGTCCATTTGGCTGCATTTACATCCGAGATGGCGTTGTTGTAAAACAGTACGGTCTCTTCTGATGGGTTGGCTGCATAAATCTGTGCCATGGACGCAGAGTTGTTGGTGCCTGATTTGTGCTGGAGCAGCGAGTTGTTCCAGATGACGTTGTTGGCAAGAAGACCTTTTTCCTTGATATACACACCACCCGTATTGGATGACAGCTTGTCAGCAGGATCCGAGGTGTTGTTGGTATAGTTGTTGACGATGGTGTTGTTAATCACCAGTCCGTGACCATCCAGATACACAGCACCATTTCGGGTACTGGTATTGTTACTGATTACAGAGGTGGCAAGAATCTGATAATAGGCTTTCTCTGAGTTATTAGCGTCACCATTCAGATATACACCTGCTCCCTGATAGGCAGAACAGTTGGTTACCATGCTTCGGGTGATGAAGCCGGCTTCGTCTATATAGATACCTCCGCCCTGATAAGCCGAGCAGTCGTATACCAGGTTACCTTCCGTCTGTCCGTTCTTGCAGTAGATGCCGCCGCCACGAGGCTTGATGGTTCCGCTTTCTTTCATGCCCGGGTTGCAGAATCTCACGGTACAGTAACGCATTCGGGCTGATGGGTCGTTGATATAAACGCCTGCACCACAGCCTGGGGCGTATTCTGCTTTGTTCGTTTCGTTATATTTACCTCCCTCAATGGTGAAACCTTCCAGATAAACTTCATCTGTAAAGGCTTTTCCTCCTGGCAGGGGAGCAAACCATACCACATGATAGGACTCGCTGTTCTTTATGTTCCAAGCTTCATCACTATTGTTCCAGATGGCATCGTCGCTTCCCTTGAATTCCGCACCCCTGATAATGGATTCTTGTTTCCAGCCCCATGGCTTTAAATCCTTGGATTCCTCGATGCGCTCGGAACGTCTTTTTTCGGTTCCCTTAAATGCACCATAAACGCTGATGCCATTCTTCATCAGTAGGGATACCGGGGCTGATGCATCGTTAAGGATGCGGTCTTTTACTACATAGGTTCCGACTGCTACCCAGACTTCGCCTTTCTCGCCTGGTGTTGTTGCCTTTTCTGCCAAATCGTTGATGGCTTTCTGTATGTCGCCCATAGCTTCTTTCCAGGATGTACCATCGCCAGTTCCTCCTTGTTTCACGTATCTGATGCGTCCTGCCTTCATGCGGGCATACTCGTAGGCTCCGATGTCGATGGTGCTTGTCTGATAGCGTGTTCTACCCATGATGTCGGTAGAAGCTGTTTCCAGGTTTGCATCAACTACAAGATTTTTGTAGTATTCTAGTTTTCCCTTGTTCAAAAGGGCAGAGGTTTCCTCGAAAGTGAAGGCGGTGCTGTATAATTGCTTCAGGTTACTGCTGAATGAGAAGTCGTAACCCTGGGTCACGGCACTCTGCTTGAACCAAGGGGCTGGCTCTATGCCGTGGTTCTCGTTGCTGATCCATACGTTTCCGTTAGCGTCGGTATTGGTATCGGTAACTTCTACTTCAGGAAAAGCACAGGAATAGAAGGCAGGACGGCTGTCTTGCTTGCTGAGTGCAGTGGAATGCCAGAGCACTGTGTTGTAAACCGCTCCGCCGCCATTGCTGTTTGAAGCCCCGTCTGTGGTCAGGTCTGCGGCGGATACGGTGTTGGCTATTACAGAGCAGTTGACGATTTTCGATGTGTTCGAAAGTCGGATACCGCCGTTCGTATTGTTGTTGATGTTGCAGTTGTAGACGGTGGCAGTTCCGTCTATCCACATACCGCCACCTTCGTTTTCGCTGGAGCCTCGCTTGCCTGCCACATTATTAAAAATGCTGCAGTAGCTGATGGCTGACAGCTGGTTGGTACAGGAATTATCTACATAGATGGCACCGCCGCGCATGCCGTAGTTGTTCGCAAAGTTACATTGCGAAATACGGAAGTAACGGCTGCCGGCATTGTTGTCTTTGCTGTTGTTTATCACGTAGATGCCGCCGCCTCTGCCATTTGCAGAAGTATTCTCTCCACTGGCATTACCTGCTGCGATGAGGAAACCGGAAACAATGGTTGGCTTGTTGCCGTCGTTGGTGTTGTCCTGTGTTACGCCCATCTGGAGGGTCAGTACATGGGTGGCATTGTCGGTGCGGGTGGTGTTCTCTGGATAGATAATCAGCTGCTGGCTCGCCTTGTCGTTGGTGTTGATATCGCCCACCAGAGCCGTCTGATACTTCATCTGATATTTGTGTCTGCCCGTAGGGAGATTGTTCTTGTTGTTTTCATCTCCTGCAAAACCTCCATACATGGCAACGCCCGAAGGGAGAACGAAGCCTCCCTGCGGTGCCTTGTAGATGTGACCGGTAATATCCTCATAGCCTTTTACCCAGATTTCATCGCCAGCCTTGGCTAGGCGCAGAGCATTTTCCAGGGTGATAGCATTCTCCCATGATAAACCGTCGCTGCCGGATGCTGTTATCTCGGAATCTACTTTTACATAATAGGTCTTGCCTTGTGCTGACAAGGCGATTGAGCAACCCAGCAACAGGAGGGTCGCGATAAGTCTGCAGTATGTTGGATAGAGTTTTCTCATGATGAATATTCTCTTATTATGTTAGAATTTGTCGATGATGATGTTGCTCGCATTACCGATTTTGGCTCCTGAGATGGTAACGTTGATCTTGTACCATTGGGCAGGATTGAAACTTTCTGTCCGGTTCTTGAAGTCGAAAGTTACCTTGTCGGATTTTTCCTCTGTTTCGCCATCTTTTTTCGTCTTGATATCGAAGGTGATGCGTGGCTTCGCAGTGCCATCAGGGAAGGTGTAATGGTAAACTCTTCCGTTTCGCTTGCTGATTTCCGATGTATTTACAAAGGAGGTGTGTCCGCTTACCGGAGTCTTGGAAGTTACTTCTTGATAGTAAAGGGTAGGGAAGAGTCTGCCTTTTCCTGATCCTGAAATGGTTGATTCTGCTTCTTCTGGTTCGCCGTGATAGGTAAAACCTTGTACTTTCACATCGGTGAATTTTTGCTTACCATCTTCATCTTTCTCATAGGCTCCCTTGGCATCCCATTGGATGTCAATCTTGGCAGCTAATCTGCCCAGCACCATGCGCCAGTATTGCTTGGTGTTGATATCGGCATTGATGTTTTTTTCTACTATTACTTCTCTGTCTGTTGTCAATAGCTGGTTCTTGTCCAGCTTGAGTGCATAGCCTGTGGCTACGCTGATAAACTTGGCTATGTCCGTAGTGCCACCGCTTGGTTTGGCATAGTCGTTGCTAATCTGTAAATTATAAATGTCTGAGTTATGGTCTTGTCCGTCTTTTGCGATGCCGTCTAGCATTCCCTCCAGATTCAGTCCTTGTCCGCTACTATAGGTAACCCCATAAACGCAACAGGTGCCTAACGGCAGATACATCGTATAGGTGCGAAAGCCGTTGGCATCAGGTCCTGATAGGGTTGAGGTGGCATGGGTGACGAGTTTTTTTCTGTCGAATTCTTCCTTGGTATAGGTATCGTAATATACCATTTTCAGGGGTGCTCCATCTATGATTTCGTCGCCTTGCGTCTTTTCCTTATAGGCAACGATGATGGTGAGCCGGTCCCAGTCTACCTTGTCGTTGGTGTCTGCTCCCGGATCTCCGACGCGTGTGTTTGTCTTATCGGCAGGCACAGATAGGGTGAGCGAGATGGGTGCCAACGTATCCATCGGTCTCACCTCGTCCTTCTCGCTTTCGCTGCATCCTGCCAGCATGATAAGCGATAGTATCGCAAATATGTATTTCGTAATATGGTTCATGTATCAAATCTTTATAGCCGTTGAATTTTTCACTCTTCACTTAAATGTCAATATCGTGGCTTCCTCCCGGTTTCCAGTCGAGTTTCACACTTACGCCTACAGCGGTGCTGGAGGTGGAAAGGGAACCGTCTTCCTTCAGTCGGGTCTTGATAATCTTGATTCTGCCAGCCTTCAACGGTTCGTTCATCGTGAAGATGGTTTCGGTATATTTACCGTTTATCTGGGTGATGACGTGGTAGCGCCATTCTGATTGGGTGCTGGGGAAACTGACCGTATAGAGGGCATCGTGAGAAGGGATGGAATAGGTTGTCATGCCTTCGTTGAGTCGGTTGGCTCTCACCAGGGTGTTCCGGGTTGAGGTGTAGAGACTGTCGTTCACCTGGAACTGGGTTGCCATGCCTTCTACAAATCCCCAGAGTCTGGTGGGCTGCACCTTACTTTGGTCGATGACCACCACCGCAGCACAGTTTGCCATATAGAGGGTGGTATACAGGTCGTGCTCAAAGTCGTTTTCGTTGATGGTGAAACGGGAAGAGAACAATCCGATGTTATGGCTGTTGATGGTATCTTTCTGCTCTTGCTGCAGGGCGAGCGTCTTACAGGTGTTGGCTCCTGTAATCTGTACGTTGTCTGCGCTGCCTGTATTGGCGAGGGAGAGATTCTGATAGTTGTTGCGGGGCAGATAGATGGTATAGGATACCGAGTTGGCACCCATTTTGTTTGCCTCGTGGTGGAAGAGGTCTTCGCCTACGAAGAAGGAGAGGTCGTTGTCGTTGGCATGGTCGGTGAAGACCTTGCTGAGCGCCTGTTTCAGTCTCTCTGCTATTTCCTGTTCGGTGATGAGATTCAGATCCATGTCGATGATGGTATTAATCTGCGTATTGAGTACCAGGTTATACCTTATCTTATAGTCTTTGCCGCACTTGCTCATGTCTTCATCGATACAAGAAGACAATCCGAAGGCGATGCCTGTCATCATCATAGCTATCAGAAACATTCTATATCGAATCTTCATTGTTCTTTCCGAGTTTTTGAATTTCATAATCTGTATGTCTCCCTTATTGGGAGTAGTTCTGTCCAGTATCTCTGTAAGATAGGAAATTATCTCTGTGAAATAAAAAAATATCTCTGTAAGATAGAAAATTATCTCAGTAAGATAAATCCTTTTCTCTGCTTCATATTTCCCTGCAGGAGTGTGGTAAAAATATTTGAAACCCCAAAAATGCAGTATTTTTGAAGGAGAGAATCGTTAAAACTGAAGGAACTGAAGGATGGGTATCACAGAATGTGCAATTTCTGTTAAAAAGTAAACCGTTTGGACAGATTTTGGGGCTGAAGGAACTGAAGGCAGTTTTCAAACATAATAATATCATATCAAAAACAGCATTTTAACATATGGTCAAATATATTGCAATTACTTGATAGTCATATAATTGCATCTTTTTTACTCTACGCTGCATATAAAAATGATTTTTTAATTTCATCCTTCAGTTCCTTCAGTGTATCCTATCCTTCAGTTCCTTCAGTTTTTTGAAGGGTATCCTTCATTATCTTTTTCTTACAATTCTACATTGAATTCGATGCCTGACTTCCATGAAAGATCTACTGCGAGACCAACGTTGATACCTGATGTTCTGAGGTCAGGAATACAGTTGTATGCTTTCTTCAAATCCTTGATGGTGAAGTTTGCGGTTGTTATATGATCCTGCACGAATACGCGATCAACACCAGATGGAAGTGTAAGACCTGTTTTTCCTGGATCTAATTCACCTACAAGATAGAATTTAGCTCCATTAGGTACTACGCCATCTTTTCCGTAGAAATCAACTCCAGAGTCGTTTTTTAGCTCGATGGTAACATATACTTTTGTGTTAGCTGCATTTTTGTTGTCAAATACGAGCGTGTAATTTGAGTTAGATGCATTAGTTTCGTTCTTGGCATACATAGGAGCACCATTCATTTCTTTATCATAGATGGTATTTGCGAATGATTCTCCTGTAGTTGCAGGCTCATACTTCCAGTCCACTGATTCAGGCTGACCACCAATCAGAATACCGGTTACAGGGAAACTTGTGCCATTAACAGGGACATTTTGGTCTGCCTCAAGCTTACCTATAGATAGACCGTTGTCTTGGAGAGTTGCAGCATCACATTTTATCGTAGATTTTAATACAGCTACGCTATACTGAACAGGGTCTCTTAAAGCAACGGTTCTTGTAGAACTGTTAACTTTTGCGTTCTCGAATGTTCCCCCAGTAGTTGGCCATGCTTTGTTAAGATCTGTTGTCCATTTATTGTAATCAGGGAAATCATTAACGTGAGACATTTCTTTATCTGAAACCATAGTCGAGGTCTTGACAAAATACGACAGTTCTGCAGGATAGCAGATTTTATTGTAATTTATAATGTTGCCTGTAGAAAAGACTTCGCTACCAGCTGTATAGTATTCGAAAGAATTTTTTGTGCTATTCCAATGAATTTTTGCAACGCCGTCTGGGAGATTTAAATCTCTAGGAAAGCTTAAACTCTGGATTTTTGTTAATGCAGCATTGCAGTTATCAACAATGCTCTTTGTTAAATACTTTTTTGAAAGATCTGCTGTGGTTCCCTCACCAATTAAAATGCTTTCTAACTTCGTGATGAAGGCTTTGACTGAGTTCTGTGAGCCAGCAGAAAGGTTAATGAACTTCTCATAATATTTCTTCAAGAACTCTCTTTCTGATTTGGTAATCCAATTAACTGCGTCATATTTATGGTCAGTAACATCTGCCCATGCAACAGCATTAGTACCATCTGTACCTGAAGATTTCGCAATGTCGTTTAATGCAGCAATGATGTCCTTGGCTGCTTGGTGGTTGGCAAAATCCACATTGGTAATTGTTGATAATTTGAAATTTCTTTTTGTGAGATCTGTCTCGGTCTCATAAGTATCTATATTATTAGTCTTACCATATGTAAAACTACTGTTGGTATTTGATTTTTTTGCTGTACCATAAAAAATCATGTATTCCGTTCCAACAGGAATGTCAATGTAACGATAAAGTCGACGATAACTATCCTTGTCATAGGCGTTATTATCTTCTCCAATTTTATGTACTTTAGTTGCTGTCTCGTTACCTGTTGAACTTGGATCTCCACTAAAGGTCAGCAAAAGAATGTCTGAAATGCCACGGAAAGACGTGCCACTCTGCTGAGTCTTTTCATCAGTCATACGAGTCACTTTCTTCGCCTGATTAGCCGAAGAGTTATTGCCATAAGGAATGTTGATGGCGAACTGGGTCTTTACAACCTGTCCTGCCACACCTGTACCGCCTGTAGAATCAGCTGAATCTGATGAGCAGGAAGAGAAACCTGCTCCGCTTGCAAGAAGAATGAATCCTGCTAAGCCGAAAAACTTCACTTTCTTCATAATCTAAAATTGATTTAAATATATTATTACTATTTTTATTCTAATTTGGCTTGTCCGTATCTGTTGAACCCAAGTTGTAAACCAGAGAGACTGCCAACTTGGTAGGCATGACGAAAGCTTTCGTCTTCTTCTCGATGGCACTGGCACATTTCTCACAATTATATTTGGTATAATGTGTTATTCCTACTCCTAAGCCAATGGCTGCCTCCAGATTCCAACGGTTGCTCTTGTCGAGCTGCCAGTCATAGCCATAGACGAAGCCAATGGCACCTAGGTCGCCTTGAAATCGGTGATTCTTGACCTTTGGAAAAAGGCCAAAAGGGAAATGTACCCTGCCCACATTGTAATGAGAGTAGAGTAGGTTGGCTCCAAGAAAATGCCCTGAAAAAGGACTGTCGAGCCAACGGCGTACTTCTGTTTGTAAAGCAATGTGCTTCAGTTTCTTGTTCTTGCTAAAAGTAAATGGGTTCCATCCAGTGGAGAAGTTTATTGACCATTGGTCTGAAATCTTTTTCTCTGCTCCTATATTGGGTGTAGTTGTTGCCCAATAGGCAAAGTTGGTCTTCAATCGCCAATCTTGTGCCGAAATAGAAGTAGTGACTAGTGTAAAAACAAGAAGGAGCCACATGCTCAATCTTCTGTTCTTGTTCATCTGCCAGCGTCTTTTATATTTATGGTTCTATATTATTTGTCTAATGATTTTATCAGAAAAGCTAATTTCATTATTGCTGCAATTTCATCTCGATTATTATTTTCTGCTGCAAATGTAGCCAAAAAATCTCTTATAAGCTTACAAAAACAGAAAAAACTTCTTTGATTTAAGGTCTGTTAACTAAAATGCCGAAAATTCCCCCCCCCCCGTCTGTCCGATTCTTTTACTTTTTAAAAGCTTTTGCCATTACAGGGCGTGTGGAGCTTATACGCGAAACTTATTTCATTATATATTTATGCGTATGTATGCACACCTGTGTGCCTGTGCCAGCGCACGCACAAATATTATAATGTGTCTTTTAGAATTTGGGTCATTAAAGTCTTTATAAGTGTTAAAACGAGACTAAAAAACAAACTTTTTTCGGAAAAGATTTGGTGGAATGGAAAATAGTTAGTACTTTTGCACTCGCTTTTGAGAAATACACTTTCTCTAAGCAACTAAAGAAAGAGTTCTTTGAAAGATTTTACATAAACAGACAAGTAGTACAAGAAGCGGTTAACTTCTTAGAAATAAGAAAGTTGACTGGGTAAAAGAAACGAACCGTCAAGCAATTGACAAGTCAGGTTTACTAAGCTTCAATAAACGAAAAGGATATTCGTCCTAAGTACAGACAACAAACACCGATTGCTTCAGCAATGAGGCAAGAAGTAAAAATGATATTTTACAATGGAGAGTTTGATCCTGGCTCAGGATGAACGCTAGCTACAGGCTTAACACATGCAAGT
>ENA-ORMX01000330-ORMX01000330.1-human-gut-metagenome-genome-assembly--contig:-NODE-330-length-36561-cov-3.941763_pt1 | contig 36561 bp, 54 predicted proteins | sample MGYA00242108_ERZ509007 | MGnify/ENA primary metagenome ERZ509007 (study PRJEB26280, sample SAMEA2338745) | human gut metagenome | biome: human gut; feature: human-associated habitat; material: faeces...
CTATCTGCTAATTGTAAAGACAAATAAGAAAAAATAAGGAGAAATTAGCTAGATATGAGTGAAATTAGAAACGAAAATCAGCCAACATGGACTGATATCGAAGTAGCACTTGCGACTGAAATTGTCGAAGAAAGCAAGAAAAAATCAAGGAGATGGTTCACCGCATGGGCTGTAACGGCCGCTGCACTGGTGGCGAGCAACCTTGCGTGGATCATAGGAGGTATCAGTGAATAATCTGAAAAATATCATCTGCGCCGCACTGATCGGAAGCTTTTCCACATTCCTGCCCTTCTGGCAGTGGGGTGGACCGGGCAGACAGCTTTTTGCGGCGGCAATGACCACGATGATCGTATATGGAATTCTCTGGGATATTGATACGCCAGAGAGAAAGGAGAATGGAAATGTTTGAGAAAGAAATCAAAGAGCTTTTTGAGCTGGCGTGGAGAGTAATGAATGAAACAGATTTTTACGTTTCGTTCCGTATCGGCGCACATGTTCATTTCTGTGACATTGATGTCATGAACTCAAAATGGGAGCCAGAAAAGAAACCGGACGCTAATTACACTATATATACTGACAGCGAAGTGCTTGAAGAGAAGTCAGCTGAGCAGTGCAAGCTTGCAAAAGAACATCTTCTTAGGCTCTTAATAGATGGGAGGTGCCCGTTAAATGCTAAATCAAATGGAATTGAAGCTCTTGCCGACAATGGAATTGATAACGACAGCGAACGAGCTTCTGAAGGAGCTGAACAGTCGGAAAGCGTACATTCTTGACTGGGAGAATCCGGACATGTATCTGAATCATCTTGAGTATCATTGCGCTGGTGGGACATTTTTGAGCGGCGAGCAGAATCCGGCACGGGGAGATGGTTCTGACAATGTTTACTGTTTCTTTAGCGAGGTGAGAAAAGATGCAGGAGAGAATTGATGAAATCCTTGCTCTGATAGACGAGCAGCTTTCCCTTGTAGCTGATAACTACATCGAGAGTTCGTATAAGGCGAGGACGCTGGCGAGCTACGTACAGGCTCTAAATGGGCTTTTAGCGGCTCAGAAAGCATATAAGGAGGAAAGCAATGAGTGATTTTGAAATCCGTATTCCGGCGAGAAAGAAACAGCCTGCAACTGATAAGGATAACCCGGTTGTGAAAGTTTCGCCGGACGCATACAACGCGCTGGTTGAAATCTACAATGAATCAACCTTATCAATGAAAGATATTGCAAGCTTGCTGATCGTTGAGGGCAGTAAGCATGTGATTTATGACAAGGAGGAATAACAATGGCAACACCAGTATTGATTATTGGAAAATCTGGTTCTGGCAAAAGTACCAGTCTTAGAAACTGTCAAAACAAAAACTGGAACCTTATCAGAATATTAAACAAGCCACTTCCATTCAAGGGGAAAATTGACGGATGGTTTACAGATGATTACCAGCAGGTAATGAAGTGCCTGATTGCATCAAAAGCTGATTCTATTGTGATTGATGATGCTGGATATCTTATCACCAACCACTTTATGAGAGGACACGCTTCTGCCGGAAAAGGTAATGCAGTATTCTCACTTTACAATGACATTGGTGATTATTTCTGGAATCTGATTCAGTTCATTGTGACAAAGGTTCCGGAAAGCAAAGTTGTATATCTTATGATGCACGAAGATAAGGATGATTCTGGAGACGTAAAACCAAAGACAATAGGAAAGCTTTTGGATGAAAAAGTTTGCGTAGAGGGCATGTTTACAATAGTTCTCCGCTGCATTGAAGAAAGTGGAAAACATTTATTTGTCACTCAGGCAAGTCAGGGAGCTGTCAGCAAATCACCAATTGGTATGTTTGATTCACTGACCATAGACAATGATCTGGCAGCAGTAGACAAGATTATTAGAGATTATTACGAATTAGGAGGAGCAGACAATGCAGAAACCAAATAGCTATGATACAACACCGGCAGCAGGAGAATTTGAACCAATTAAGCTTGGCGGTCACAAAATGGTGATTAAACAGGTGTCTGAACGTCAGTCTCAGGGCGGACTGAATATGATTGTTATCCTGTTTGATTTTGCAGATGGAGACGAGCAGGCAGGATATTTTATGAAGCAGTTTGAGAATGATATTCGCCCAGACAAGAAATACCCGAATGCAGGCACAAACTACATGGTTATTGACGAGAGTGTAAATTATGGTGTTCGTAATCTCAAAACATTCATTACATGCGTAGAAAAGTCAAATCCGGGCTTTGCTGTTAAGTGGGGAGATAACTTCGGGCAGCAGTTCAAGAGTAAACTGATCGGCGGTGTCTTTGGGGTTGAAAAAGACTGGTACGATAATAGAGAAATTAATCGTCACAAGCTTGCCCGATTCCGCAGTATTGAAGGAATAAATGATGCTGATATTCCAAAAGAGCGTACAACAAAAGCGTATGACGATCATCTCAAAGAAGAAGCTATCATGGGAGCGAGTCCAGCAGGAACTGATTTTATGAGTATTCCGGATAGTGTACAGGAAGAGCTTCCATTCAATTAAAAGGATGTGTTTTTAATGGTTATACAGACAGACACAAGAGAACATAAAAAGGAATGGGAACGGATTCAAAAGCAGTTTGACAGTCTTGGAGTACAGTATTTCCGATCGAAGTTATACTGCGGAGATTATCAGTCGTTGGACAATGCAAAGCTCTGTATTGACCGTAAAAAGGATTTACAGGAGCTATGTGGAAATGTCTGCCAGCAACACGAAAGATTCAAGGCAGAGCTTATCAGAGCGCGTGAAGCAGGTATTCAGCTGATTATTCTATGTGAACACGGGCCAGATATCAAATCAGTTGGTGATGTGTATTTTTGGGAGAATCCAAGAAAACACAAAGTCATCTGGAAGACGGTAAACGGTAAGAGAGTAAAGACTGTAATTTCTGATAAGGCTGTTGATGGCTGCCAGTTATATAAATCTCTATGCACGATCAGAGATAAATACGGTGTTCGATTTGAATTCTGTACAAAAGAAGAGACTGGACGGCGAATCGTGGAGTTGTTGTCATGACAAAAGATGAGATCAAGCAATCAGTGAAAATGTCTGAGATTCTTTCCAGGTATGGACTAAAACCAAATAGAGCTGGTTTTATATGTTGCCCTTTTCACAAGGAAAAGTCAGCATCCTGTAAAATCTACGATGATTCCTTTTACTGCTTCGGCTGTGGAACCGGTGGCGATGTGTTTGATTTCGTGATGCAATACGAATCCGTCCCTTTTAGCACTGCATTTATCGAGCTGGGTGGTACTTATATCTCTAAAAAAGGTAAAAGTCGTAACCAGATCAGACATGAAATGCGAGATATTAAAACAAAAAAGTACAATCCCGCTCAGGTCCCAAACGAGCTTGAGCAGGTAGAAAAGAACATACTTATGTACGAAACAGCGTTAAAAACGTTCCCTCCTGATTCAGAAGATTGGTATATATGCCAGTTTAATCTCGAGAAAGAAAAAAGCAGACATGAATTACTGTCTGTTAAGTCAGGAGGTGAGGAAAATTCTTGAAAATATTGGAAATTTACAAGCGCAAGACTTTATGGAAAAGCAGCTATATGAAGAACTCTTTTCGATAAAAAGTAAAATTGATCGCTCAGAAATCAAGTTCAAGCTAATGGACCGGGCGAAAACTGTGAAAGCAAAGCATATAGCAGAAGAATTCATAAAGGAATTTCAAAAAGCAGAGCAGGAAAAGGAAAAAGAAGAAAAAGCAAACCGTTCTATGCAGCTGATTGAAAACATCACAAACTTTTATCCCGATTCTGCCGATAAGGAATATCCTAATATGGCCTGTGGCAGCTGGATAGCTACAGAGAACGGAATTTTTTCTTCCGAAACATCTAAGGCAAGAGAACTTGTATGCCACCACCCGATCATGCCGATACGTCGACTAAAAAACATTGAAACAGGTGAAGAACAGATCACAGTGGCTTTTAAAAGGGATGGATATTGGACAGAAATAACTGTTCCAAAAATTGACATTGTGACTTCCAGAGCAATAACTAATCTTGCAAGGTTCGGGGTGCAGGTCAATTCAGAGAACGCAAGGCTCCTTGTAAAGTATCTGGCAGATGTTGAAATGTACAATGCTGATATGATCGACATACAGCACTCCACAAGCAAGTTAGGGTGGCATGGCAATGTATTTGTACCTTACGACCTTTCAATCGTTTTTGATGGCGAATACCGCTTTAAAACACTATTTCAGAGCATACAGGAAAGTGGAGATTACTTTAAGTGGGTGACTCTAGCTAAGCAGCTACGGTCGTGTGGACGATTAGAGCCACGGATAGCACTTGCAGCATCTTTTGCAAGTGTTCTTATGCAGCCGCTTGATGTGCTACCGTTCATCGTAGATTTCTACGGACAGACAGGTGGTGGCAAGACAGTAACGATCAATATAGCGGCATCGGTTTGGGGGAATCCTGCACCAGGAGCTTATGTTGGAAATTTTCGGTCAACAGATACATCATTAGAGACCAGGGCAGATATGCTCAATAACTTTCCGATGATTCTGGACGACTCGAAGAATGCTTCTCAGTATATCCGGGATAATTACGAAACGTTGATTTACAATCTTTGTTCCGGTAAAGGAAAGGCACGTTCAAATAAGGACCTCGGAGCAGCTAAGGAAAATACGTGGAGCAATGTGACTATTTGTAACGGCGAGAACCCTATTTCTGAATTTGCGGATTCTGGAGGAGCAATCAACAGAATTATTGAGATTGAGTGCTGTGAGGATATTTATGAGAATCCAGCAGAGATTAACAGCATTGTCACAAAGAACTACGGTTTTGCCGGAAGAGTGTTCGTTGGGAATCTCAAGCAGTTCACATCGGACGATCTGAAAGAAATGAAAGCCGAAATTGAGAAAGGTTTTGACGGATATGACTTTCCAGCTAAACAGGTAATGGCTATATCTACGCTTCTGCTGGCTGACAAATTAGCTACAGATTTCATATTTAAGGATGGACGTGAGCTGACGGTTGAGGACGTTGTGGACGTACCTACACGTAAAAAAGACGTATCTGAAGGTCAGAGATGCTATGAATTCATTCTTGAAAGTCTTTCCGTGTATGGGCAGCACTTTGATGCACAATTTAGCTGTGATCAATGGGGCTTCAAGGAAACTCCAGATGAGTATGGAGACGTATATGTATACTTTTATCCGAAACCTCTTGAAAACCTTTTAAAAAACAATGGATTTTCCAGGAAAGCATTTTCGGCCTGGGCGATTAATCGAGAATTAATCAAACATACAGGAAAAAGAGATACGGTATTAAAAAGGGACGGAGGAAGCGTGATGAGACTTATCGCAGTGAAGGTCATTAACATAAGGGACCTTGATAACGAGCAAGAAAATGGATCAGTTGAAGCTGATTTTGCACCCGCCAGCGAAGGAACGAATGTTCCGTTTTCATAATTTTGTAACCATGTAACCGTTGTAACACAAAAAAAAACGTCCTATAGGAGAAAGTTTGAGAGTGTAAAAAAAACATATACTCTAGCGATTCTCCTATATGAAAACCTTGGTTACATTGGTTACACGGTTACATACCTCTGAAACCCGCATAAAATAAGGACTTTTGGCGTAACCAATAGATTGAAAAAGTCGGTTACACATGGGTTACAAAATTAAAAAGTATATACAATTAGATTTATTATAACAAAATTAATTGAATATTGCAAAAATATTTAGTTGACATAATTATTATAAGGAGTGGTTACAAAATGAAAAAAGACGATCTCAATAAAAAGCAGAGATATGCATTAGACACGATGCTGTCTGGTAGTAATGTTTTTCTGACAGGTGATGCAGGAACAGGCAAGACAACGGTTATTCAGACATTCATTGATGAGGCGGAAAAAGCTGGTAAAAGCATTCTGGTATCTGCCACTACTGGAATAGCTGCGGATAATATCGGGTATGGAGCGACCACCGTGCATCGTGCGTTAAATATCTCAATTAAGTTTGAGGATTATAAGAAAAAAGTGAAATCCAGATCTGAACTGCTGAAGGAAGCAGATATCCTTATTATTGACGAGATCAGTATGTGCCGGTTCGACCTGTTTAATATGATTGCAAAGACAATCATCACGGAGAATGAAGAGAGAGCCGTTGACAGACTTTTGAGCGGAAAGGATAAAGAAGATATTCAGTTAATCGTAATTGGAGATTTTTACCAACTTCCTCCAGTTATCACAACAGATGATCGTAAAATTCTCTGCCGGATGTATGGAACTGATTATGGAAAGGGCGGAAAGTACGAACACGGATATGCTTTCATGTCTGAATACTGGAAAGAAATGGGGTTTGAATACATCAAACTTGATGAGGCATGCAGGCAGAATGATGAGGGATTTAAGTATGTGCTGAATGATATTAAATATGGCAACAATATTAGAAAATCCATTGCATATCTGGAGAATAACGAATCAGACAAGGTTATACCAGAAGCACCGTTTCTGGTCGGAACAAATGCTGAAGCTGATCGGATTAATAATACTTTCCTTGGAAAACTAGATAAAAAGACCGAAAAAGTGTTTCATGCAGCAGTTGACGGAGATCTGACATCTGCCGATATCAAGAACATTGCATTTGCCAGAGAGAACTTAATTCTTAACATCGGTGCAAAAGTTATGATTACCGTCAATGATCTGTCCGGAAATTACGTAAATGGAACAATCGGCATTATCCAGAAAATTGTGGACAACGGAGAATTTGAAGAATCTTATCTGGTCATCAAGACTGATAAGGGTAAAACAGTTAACTTGTACAGATACAGTAAAGACATTGAAAAACAGGTTGTTGAGGAATCCGAACAAGAAAAGGATGGTCAGAAGATCGTGAAAGAGAAGATTGTCCGTAAGAAAGTTGGATCGTTCTCTCAGTTCCCGGTAAAACTTGCCTGGGCAATCAGTATTCATAAATCACAGGGACAGACATTTGAAAAAATCAACATTGATCCTTGCTGTTGGGATCCTGGACAGTTCTACGTGGCTGTTTCCCGGGCGAAATCCGCTAATGGCATACATTTTATCAGACCGATAAAACAGAGCTATATAAAGGCGTTTAGCAAGGATAACGATCGACTTCTTGAACAGAGTTTTGAGGTAGAAAAGGGTGTATAAGCATGAGAGTGACGCACGAGCAGATACCGAATACGATAAAATTTTTGCAGATTGACTTCCCGGCACTAGTCCTCCAGACTGCCGGAATAGAAGAAAATGATGAATACTGGCAGCAGGTGACAGAACAGATTCATATCATGTCAGAAAAATATCGAAAAAACGGGTTTGTGGACCACATGCTGTTAGCTTATGCAGACTATCTTGAAAAAATGTTCGAAAGATCGCAGAAGATGAAAGAGGAGCGTGAGAAGAATGTACAAACAGAAGTATAAAGAAGGTCAGCAGATTCACAAAGACATATATCTGTACATCTGCCGGTATATCAAGGAACATCGGTACGCACCGTCTTATAAAGAGATCGCTGACGGGGTCGGCGTGTCAAATGCCACAGTGCTTCGTCACATGGACATGCTGCGAACAGATGGGCTGATCGAAACAGACCACCCGAAGGCACCGAGAGCGTTCCGGTTGACAGGATATGAGTTCGTGACAAGGAGGAAGAAGCATGAAACTGTATGAGCTGTTCAAAGGCACTGAGTACATTGGAGAGTTTACGCTTGACGAGATCATAAGTATCACAGGAGCACATCGAAGCGCACTGCTCAACAGCGTGGCGCACGGCGTCCTCGTAAATGACTTGTGGGACGTCTCTCCGGCTTATGATCGGACTTTAAACCGGAATGATGATGGCTCATTACTTAAGCAGTTTGAAGCCGTTGCAGGGCAAATTAGGAGGTGTGTGAAGCGTGAGCAGTAAACTTAAAGCAAAGCCACGAAAGCAGAGACTCCCTCTAGCTCAGTCCAATCAGGCAGCTCAGGCATTCGGACGGGCAATGGTTAACTGCCATAGCCAAATCAAAAGCATGGAGAGAGAAGCTTATGAGAATGGATTTAACGACGGAGAAGATTGGGCTGATGCGATTAATGTTGTTACGACCATGATGGCTCTGAGACGCTTATATGGCTTTTCTACGAAGCGTTTGCTTGATGTGATAAGAACTGCCAACGAGTACGTTAAAATGGCAAATAGGGGCGAAATGAGCGTTCTGAGCATGATGCAGGACATTGAAGAGAACACAGATGTTAGATTCGACGAGATGAATAAGAATCTGGTTAAAAAGATGGGAGTTTAAAATCATGTACCACTGCACAATAGCGTGTCAGTTGCTTACATGGGGAAAGTGAGGATAACAAGAAAATGGTAATAGGAAAATTAAACCCGATAAATAAAGATGATCTAAAAGTCGGAGATGTAGTTGGAATCGCAAGAGAGGTACGGTGTGGATGGGGAGAGAGTTTTAGACACGTCATGGTGTATCCGGCAAAGATCATTCGCATAACTCCTAAACGAACCAAAATTGAAACCGACATTGGAGAATACGATAAACATGAAGTGTTTTACAAATACGATTCCGAAGCCATAAAAGAAAGCGAAATGGCAAAGAAATTTAAGGAAATCAAAGATGGTGCATATGTCATTGAAGATTTTAAGTCGAGACGTGGGCTGAGAGTAATTAAAGACGAAGATTTAGATACACTGTCAGAACATATTAATGCAATCGCAGAAATTTTGAAAAGTTATGAAAAGTGAGGATAGAAATGAAAAACAATAATTACGCTTCATTCTTCAAAACGAAACCAAAGAAAGTAGAGAGATACATTCGTTGCAGAAAATGTGGTGGAAACATGGAATGGAGTAGGGACTTTCCACCACAAATCAAATGTACGAAGTGTGGATATACTGTATATCCACAACCTTATGAGCCAGATTGTACCACACTGCCAGAAACATGGAAGAAATATTTTGAATTATAGGAGAAAATGGGGATGAAAAAAATGGATAAATTAAAGCCTTGTCCGTTTTGCGGAAAAGAGATAGATACAGACAAAGATATGTATATCTCAGAAAGAGATTGGAAGCCATCTTTTTACGACCCTGACAGTGGAGGTCATCCGGTAAGTATTCGCTGCGAATGCGGATTAAAATTTTGCCCGGGCACATGGGATTATAAAGACTTCGTTGAAGCATGGAATAAAAGAGCGAACGATAAGGAGGACGCGAAATGTTAATCAGAAGTCAGAATAAAGCATTTTTATTAAACTTTAGCAATTTGGCTGCAATTTATACCGTAAAAGATGGAGATGATTTTATTATTTCGAGCTTAGAGGGTGAAAATAAATGTACGCTTGGAAAATACTCCTCAGAAGCAAAAGCTCTTAAAATACTGGATATGATTCAGGAAGCCTATGTAAATGGACATATTGATTATCAGATGCCAGCGGACAGTGAGGTGGTTGTATGAAGTACAGAAAGAAACCAGTTGTAATTGATGCAGTACAGTGGACTGGTACAAATCATCGAGAAATGTTCGATTTTCTGACGGACTATCAGTGTACGGACCAGTACATGTCGGCAGAAGGTAAGAATTTCTATATTGACCATTGGAAGGTTCCGGGTGGATTGGTTATTAAGACACTTGAGGGCGAACATCTGGCGAATATTGGTGATTATATCATCAGAGGTGTTCACGGTGAATTTTATCCGTGTAAGCCAGATATATTCAGAGAAACTTATGAGGAGGTGGAAGTATGAAAAGATCTGAAATAACAAAATTTCTTAGCAGATTGTTGGAAAAAAGCCGTTTTTCTGGTCCAGGTAAATACTGGGCTAGAGAAGTAAGCCTTGATTATGGCTACGCAGCAGGAAAGGCAAGAAGAGTAGATTACATGCAATTTATTCCGGAAAATCAGTGCTCTATCTCAGCAATCGAAAAAGGAATATTTGCATGCTATGAAATCAAAAGTTGCAAAGAGGATATTTACAGCGGAAATGGATTAAATTTTATTGGCGAAAAAAACTACCTTGTGACAACAATGGAGTGCTACAAAGAGATTTTACCTGATTTAAAAAATGGAAAATTTGCCCAACATATACGTGAGAATTTTCCGGAATGTTACGCGGAAATAGGCAACATGGGAGTAATGGTTGCAGTTCCGTATCAGAGAGATGTTTCCGAAGAATTCGAAAACCCAACACCACTAGATGGGGATGTGGAAAAATGGAAATTATCGGTTGCTATAAAGTGTAACCACAATGGATCAAGAAAAAGATCCATGACAGAACTGCTGTTTTGCATGGTAAGAAGCGGACATTGAGAAAGGATGGAATAATATGAGCCATATCAAAGACAGATTATCGGATTATCATGATTTTATGAAGAAACTTGTGGATGATCACCAGATGGTTTTGGCAAGCGATGTTTTTGAAATGATAGAACAGCTTCAAGAGGATCTGGAACAGGACGAGAAAGAAAATGGTTGGATTCCTGTCAGTGAGAGATTGCCGGAAGAACACGATTCCATATTTGCAAAGTTTAAAGGAACAGATAACTGGAAAAGAGGAATGTTCGAAAAAACATCTAAACATGTAATTGCTACAGTTGTATTTGACGATGGAACAGTATTGGTAGAGCAAGCATATACTACTGATGGAATTTGGAAAACGGATAAAAAAGTTTTAGGCGGAACAGTAGTTGCATGGATGGACTATCCAGAACCATATAAGGAGGACTAAACATGGATATGTCACTTTTTAAGAAAGATGGCAAGACATTCACAAGATTCAAAGTGCCCGTGAAGTCATTCGGAAAATATCGTCTTATGCTCGAAGTGAAATATGGAGTAGACACAACAAAGCCAGTAAAAATCAGTAGCAGATATAAGTATTTTGAAAAGGAGGGTGATTGGATTAATGGGAAAATGTAAATTAACCTGTCCGGACGATGAAACAGAATGCTGTATCTGCTGTGAAAAACAAGACGGTTGCGATAATCGGTGCGACATGATGGACAATTACGAATACGCTGAAGATTGCGAAGATTATGTAAAGGAGGAAGAAACATGATCACATTCTTATTAGGATTCACCCTTGGAATCATATTCGGAGTGGCTGGTCTTGTATGTGCAGCGATCATGTACGATAAGCGCCATCCAGACGAATAGAAAGGAGAACGGTATGCTGACAAGGAATAAAAAACTGAAAGATTATGGTATTCCGGCAGAGGACATAGAAAAACTGAATGCGATGCTGAAAGACTTCCCGGCAGAGTACGGATACCTGCTTTCCGGTGCCGCCTTGTCAGCTTGCCCGAAGAACACGGTGATAGCGGATATGGTTATTGAGAATATCCTACACCGGAAAAGCTACAGGAAAATCAGCAAAGAAAGATATATCCCGATGAACCCGAAAGACTTCTACGGATACAGGCGCAAGACCGTCGCTGTACTGTATGAGAGGATGCGGTTGTTGGGAGTGTGGGAGGATGAAAGATGAAAGAATATAGATGTCCAAAGTGCAATAGTAAAAACCTTTTTGTCAAGAAAGTTGGGAATAATACGGGATTGTATTGCGGGGATTGAGGTGCATGGATTAAATGGGTCGGGAAAAATGAGCTGAGAGCGTTTGAATATTTAACTAAGCAGAAACACGTAGACGATGCTAATAGCAAACAAGACGATATTGCAAGCATCATTTACGGCACTCTCGATCATATGTATTGCGATAATTGCAGATTCAATAGCGAAATTAAAGAAAGTGATAATGGTGAATGGAACTGTGATGAATGCCACAGAAAATATAATGGATGGGGAGTTTCCATGCAGGAAAGTAATAAAATTGCAAAAGAAATTTTAAAACAGTTAGGAGAATAGAATATGAGCAGACTGATTGATGCAGACGAATTAATCAAATACATCAAAATTTGGGAAATTGGCACAAGTATTAGTTCTGACCAGAAAGAGTTTATTGATTGCATTAATAAACAGCCGACAGCTTTTGATGCGGATAAGGCTATTAGCGAATTGGAAAGAGATAAATTCATTGAATCAGAATGTATTTTATCTGATGTGCATCAAGGATACAATGCTGGACTGAGCAGGGCAATCGAAATCGTGAAAGGCGGTGGAGTTGAATGAGAGAAATTCTTTTCAAGGCAAAGCGGATTGATAATAGTGAATGGGTTGAAGGATATGTAGTTCGTAAACATGGATTATACTTTATTTATAGTATTGTAAATTCAGAATCATGCAGACAAAACAATTATGAAATCATTCCAGAAACTCTTTGCCAGTTCACAGGACTTTGCGACAAGAACGGGAATAAAATTTGGGAAAATGACATTTTGATGACACACTTGGACGAATCTTACCCGGAAAATGTGACATATGAAACTGTTGAATGGAATGTTGCCGGATGGGTAGGGCGCGAAACTGATAGTATAGGCAGACAATATCTTGATAAATTCGATCTGGAACATTATGAAGTAGTTGGAAACATTTTCGACAATCCAGAGTTGTTACAGGAGGAACACAAATGAGTAAATCAGTATTAGTGATAGACACACCAACAAATTGTTATGATTGTCCATTTGGAACTGGATACTGTAGTGATCTTGAATATGAGGGTTTGTGTGAATTAGCTGACTGTTTAGATTATGATGTAATTCTGATGACAGAAGAACATTATGATTGTGAAAGCAAATCAAGACCTGATTGGTGTCCATTGAAGCCATTGCCGGAGAAAATGACCGGAGTAACTCCAACATTTCACTATGACAGCATAAAAGCAGGTTGGAATGGTTGCTTTAATAAAATTACAGGAGGAAATTCTGATGATTAATTTAACAAACACATGCGTACTGGTTAGAACGCCAGAAGAAAACAAGAAACTACTTGAAGAAGCCGAAAAACAGGGATTTACATGGTTTTCAATGGACAATTGCAAACCATTGTCAAAACAATATTTTCCAGATATTTTAAAATCTTATAATGACAAAAGTGTGGTGCACAGCGCACGTATCGAAGCAAAAGATAGTACTTTCTACGAAGCCTCAAAACTCCTCGAGACGAAAGAAATGACAGCAAGAGAATTTATTGAGTGGTATGTCAATGTGAATTCTTTATGCAGTGATCATACATGTGCAGAATGTTTACTTAGTGGAAAATATACTAAGTGTAACAGTAGTTTGTGCAATTCGTGCAACTGGAAAGGAAACGTTGACGAACTTCTCAAAATTGCGGTATCAGGCAGAATTACAGTTCTTACACCCGAAAAGAAAGCAGTTAGCACTCTTGAAAATTATATCGAGAATCCAGACCGTGAAGCGTTAAATGATGAATTTGTAGATGCGTTGAAGCTGGCGGTGGAGAAGTTGAAAGAGGTGAAGTAGATGGAGAGATTAACAGAGTGGATTGACGATGGTGAACATCGACAGGCAATTCCAAAAACTGACATTAGAAGCAACGGTTATAACAAATGCTGTAATAAACTTGCCAAATATGAAGACTTAGAAGAGCAGGGCTTGCTTGTGAGATTGCCAGATGATTTAAACAAAGTGTTGTATCAAGTAAATTATAGGTGGACAGAATGCACTGAATACGGTGAGGAAAATAACAAATGCGAAATCTATGATTGTAAATGTGAATGTGATAGCAGTAAAGAATATTATATAGCCGAAGTTGGTTTGCAATATATTCAGATTGTAAATTATTATGATCGTCTTGGCAAATTTTTATTTTTAACTCGCGAAGAAGCCGAGAAGAAGTTGGAGGAGATGAAGAATGAATAACAACCCTACACCAGAAATAACCACACAGCTCGCTATATCAGCATTCACAGTACTACATCAATATTGCAGCTCAATCAGTCCACATGACTGCGTCAGATGTGCATTCTATGAGCATTGCCCGGAGTGTTTCATGGGGTGTCCGGGAGATCAGGGCGAGACAATCAGAAAATTACAAAGCAATGAATAAAATCAGAGAGTCGGTATTTACCGGCTCTTTTTTAGTGTAAAATTCCTCAAACATGTACCACAACTTTTCCACTGACCTGTGATAGAATATACTCAGAAGTGTTACTATGGGATTTTATAGCCAGAAATGAGGTGATGATATGGCGAACTTAAAATTAGTTACAAGAAAACTCCAAAAAGCTATATTATCCACCGGATTAATCATAAAAATCGGAACATCGCAATTCTACAGCCATGAACAGGAACGATTGATAACAGTAACAATTATATCAACGCCAGTGTTTAGACCAACAAAACGTGGTGAATGGAAAGATTGTGATTACGAAATACTCCGAACTGCATCCCAGTATGATGTAGTCATGTGCCTAAAAGAAATATGGGAGGCAGTCAGAAAATGAGGATGGACAGAGGTGATTAGATGAACTTAACGCCTAAACAGGAAGCGTTTGCACTTGAATATATAAAGAATGGCGGGAATGCATCTGACGCCGCAAGGAAAGCTGGATACTCTAATGGAATCATTAGAAACGCGACAAAAAAACTGTTGGAAAAAGGTTGCATTTCCGCATATATAGCCGAAAAACAGTCTCTCATTGAAAAACAAAAAGGCACTGACATCATGTCTCTGGCAGAAATTCAGCAGCGCCGCTCCATGATCGCAAGAGGTGAGCTGACTGATTCATTCGGATTTGCTCCGGATTTCTCCGATCAGCTGAAATCCATGAATGATCTGGAAAAGACGCTTGCCATAAAAGAAGCCAGAGAAGAACAGCAGAAAGCAGAAGAAAAAGCTAGATTGCAAGGTGAATACCATATTGATCTGAACATTGTCCCGGACGTATTTCATAAAATGATTAGGGATATTCGAGCAAAGAAACATAGTGAATACATTCTTCCTGGTGGACGTGGTTCCATGAAGTCCTCAACTATATCTCTGATTATACCGGAACTGCTGAAGAATAATCCGAACATGCACGCTCTGATTCTGCGAAAAGTCGGAAACACTATCAAAGATTCTGTTTACGCTCAGATGAAATGGGCTATTGATAAATTAAATCTAAATGAGGAATTTGTGTGCAAGGTATCTCCTATGGAGATTACGTATAAGCCTACTGGACAGAAGATTTACTTTCGTGGTGCTGACGATCCATTAAAGATTAAGTCTATCAAGCCAGAGTTTGGATATATCGGTATTGTCTGGTTCGAGGAGTTAGATCAGTTTTCTAATCCAGAAGAAATCCGAAATATTCAACAGTCTGCTATTCGTGGTGGTAATGAAGCATATAAATTCAAGTCATTCAACCCGCCTAGGAGTAAGAATAACTGGGCGAATGAGTATACGGCAGAAGCGGAAGAAAAAGACGAAAATGTAATGGTTGTGCATAGCACTTACCTTGATTTGGGAATCGAACAGGAATGGCTTGGAGATGTATTCCTTGCAGATGCCGAACATCTAAAAGAAGTAAATCCAGATGCTTACGACAATGAGTATTTAGGCCATGCTAACGGAAATGGTGGAAATATCTTTGAATACATCGAAGAAAGAACTATCACGGATGAAGAAATTAGTCACTTTGACAGAATTTATCAGGGCGTTGACTGGGGCTGGTACCCGGATAAATATGCTTTTTCCAGAATCTATTATGATTCCGCCAGAGAAACAATCTATTTTATTGACGAGATTTACGAAAACAAAAAATCAAATGAATGGACTGCGAATGAAATTAAGCGAAGACAGTACGATGATTACGAAATTACTTGCGATTCTGCCGAGCCTAAATCAATCAATGATTACAGAGATTCAGGACTCCCAGCAAGAGGAGCAATCAAAGGACCGGGAAGCATTGAGTATTCTATGAAGTGGCTGCAAAGAAGAAAGCTTGTGTTTGACCCAAAAAGAACGCCAAATGCTTGCAAAGAGTTCAAGAAATACGAATACGAACGTGATAAAGATGGAAATATTTGCAGTGGATATCCGGACAAGGATAATCATTTAATAGATTCTGTCCGGTATGGCTCAGAATCGTTGTGGAGAAGAAGGGGGTACAGTGCATAATGAGTAAAATAGGAATAGAACTACCGAAAGAGTATTCGGACAGATTTGACAAATTACGCCAGAATCGAGTAGAAGTCAGCTTTTATAAATATGGCACAGCAGCAGACAACTTTGGAATGAAATTAGTAGATGCACTTGAATCACATGATATGTGCATTAAAAAATATAAAGAAACTGGAAACACAGAATATCTTTGCGATGCAGCAAATTATCTCATGTTTGAATTTATGTATCCACAGATTCCGAATGCATTTTTCAAAGCAACAGATAGCGGAGAGAGTGCCGGAGTTGCCGGAACACCAATAAATCAGCTAAAAGAAAAATGGTGACTAAATGGGACTTATAACAACGCTAAAAAGGTGGTTTAACATGATTTTCAAAAAACAAGCCGAAGAGGACTTTAATATCCAGGCGGCAGAATTTCCAGAAATGGAATCACTGATTAACCGGTGCGCGAACATTTACAGGGGAGCTCCGGAGTGGTTAGATGATAAGAATAATATCAAGACGATCAATTTTGCAAAATCCGTCTGCTCAGAGACAGCTCGGCTCGCAACACTGGCGATCGGCATTCAGATTGATGGTTCTGCAAGGGCAACATGGTTGCAGGAGCAGATTGACAAGGTATACTTCCAGATACGCCACTGGGTAGAATATGGCTGTGCTTATGGAACAGTATTCATTAAGCCAAACGGTGAGAGCCTTGACGTATTCACTCCGGCAGACGTGATGATTGTGGATTACGACAATCAGGAGATTAAAGGGATTATATTTAAGGATTCGTATACTGTTGGACGGAAATACTATACACGGCTTGAATATCATAGATTTGTTGAGACCACAATAGATGGCGTGACAACTTATCCGTACTACGTTTCTAATAGAGCTTACGTATCAAAATCTCCTCAGAGCATCGGAGATAGAATCGACCTTAAACAGACCAAGTGGGCTGAACTCATGGCAGATACACCGCCGATTCTCAAAGCGAACGGCGAGAAACTGGACGGACCGTTGTACGGAGTATTTCGGACACCGCAGGCGAACAATGTGGATATCAGTACACCACTTGGACTTCCAATATTCGCTGAAGCTATTGAAGAATTAAAAGACCTCGACATTGCATACAGCCGAAATGCAAAAGAAATTCTTGATTCTAAGCGGACTGTTCTAGCAGATGACAGATTGCTGATGCCGAGTGGTTCACCTGTCTCCGCTATGACACCGCAGGCCATGGAGCACAGATGCAAAGAAATGAGCTTGCCGGATTATGTGAAAAATGTATTCGGACAGGATGAAAAAGAGTTCTACCAGGAAATCAATCCAATTCTCAACACAGATACCCGTGTAAGCGGCATAAATGCCCTTTTAAGCCAGCTGGGGTACAAGATTGGATTCTCCAACGGATACTTTGTTTTTAACGAATCTAGCGGCATTCAGACGGCTACAGGAGTAGAAGCGGAACAGCAGAGGACAGTCCAATTCATCAAAGACGTGAGGGATAAGTTAGAGTCTTGCCTAGATGAAGTTATTTACGCATTGAACGTCTACGCTGATCTGTACGGACTTGCACCTGTTGGAGTCTATGAAGTCAATTACGATTTCGGAGACATCCTATATGTGCGTGAAAACGACCGTGCTAGATGGTGGCAGTATGTGACCACTGGCAAGGTACCGGCATGGATGTATTTTGTAAAATTCGAAGGAATGACGGAAAGCGATGCGAAAGCAATGGTCAAAGAAGCTCAGCCAGACGAGCCAACTTTATTCGGAGAGGAGTAAAAAGATGGCAGATACGTTCAAGGGAATAATCACAGCAGACGGAAAGAAGAGACAGTTGCCTTATAGAAATGTTATCGAAACGCCCGTGTCTGATGAAACATTGTCCATACAGGGAGCATTTGCCGACTCCAAAGTAGTAGGGGACAAATTTAAGGAAGTAAAGACAGAAACTGATTCACTAAAGAGGGCTTTAGTTAACCATCAAAAAAACTAAAACATGTACCACGACTTTTATCGAAAGAGGTGATATGCTATACTTAGCCCAGAATATTTACGGCAAATTACAGAGGGTAGTGAGCAAATTGCCGAAGAACTGCATCAGTATATCATCTCTGAGATCGTGTCTCGAATGATGACAAGAATCGGCAGAGGTGAGGATTATATTCTGACCAATGCCGATGCGTGGAGAATCAGAACGCTACAGGAATCTGGTGAACTGTTAGAAGACATTCTGGCAGAATTATCCAAATACACAAAACGTGAACAGCAGGAACTTCTTGAAGCGTTTGAAGATGCCGGAATCACTGCTCTCGATTATGATGATAAGATATACAAGGCGGCAGGATTAAGCCCTGTACCGCTCGAACAGTCACCAGCTATGATAAGGCTCATGGAGCGAAATATGCTTGCGACTATGGGAGAGTGGAAGAACTTCACAAGAACAACCGCAAGTGCCGCTCAGAGACTCTATATCGAACAATGCGACCTTGCATATAATCATGTGATGACTGGGGCGGTTGGGTATACGCAAGCCATCAAAGAGGCAGTTAATAACGTTGTATCAGATGGTGTTACCGTCACATATCCATCTGGCAGAAAAGACACGATTGAAACAGCAGTCGCACGTTCTGTCAGAACTGGCGTAGCTCAGGCTACGGGGGATATATCTCTAAAGCGTATGGAAGAAATGGACTGGGACTTAGTTTTGGTCAGTGCGCACATAGGAGCCAGAACGGGAGACGGCGGCGAGAACCCAGGAAATCACTCATGGTGGCAAGGAAAGATATACTCTCGTTCTGGCAAGAGTAAGAAATTTCCGCCGTTCTCATTGACCGGATATGGAACGGCAAGTGGACTGTCAGGGGTCAACTGTCGGCATAGCTTTGGAGCCAGTGACGGAGAATTTAATCCCTACGCAGAACTATCAGCACAGGACAAAGCTGACAAAGGCAAGCAGTACGAAAAGGAACAGCGACAGCGTACTTATGAACGAAGAATCCGAAAAACAAAACGTGAAGTCCTTGGAATGCAAGCGGCGGTTGATAACTGTAAGGATGAACAGACAAGATTCGCACTTCAACAAGACCTTGACCGAAAGTCTTATCTTTTGCAGAAACAAAATGCTGCATACAAAGATTACTGCAAGCAGAACGACCTGAGGGAACTGCAAGACCGACTCATGATCGCTAAGTGGAACCGCCAGAATGCTGCAAAAGCCAGAGGAGCGGCGAAGAGATATAAAACAGCAAAGGGGATTGACTGATGGACAGATGGGAATATTACAATCCGAATCCTGCCGGGAATCGAGTCGGAGATTGTGCTGTCCGGGCAATATGTAAAGCAACCGGCTTCGATTGGGAAACGGTATTCACCGGACTGATGATACAGGCGTGTGCTCTGTCAGATATGCCGAGTGCGAATTATGTCTGGGGAGCGTACCTCTATAAACATGGGTACAGGCGCAAACTGATAGAACAGTCAGAGCGATACATCTACACGGTCAACGACTTTTGCACAGACCATCCGACAGGCACATACATCCTCTGCATAGATGGTCACGTGGTGACAGTACAAGAGGGCAAATATTTCGATACATGGGATAGCGGTAATGAGATCCCGGTATATTACTGGGAAAAGGAGAATAAATGAGCATATCAGAATTTGTACAGATTTTCCTCTCTATCTGCGGAGGGGTGTCTATTGTCGGAGGGGCGGCGGCTGTAATCTTTAAGTGGATTACTCCGGCATTCCGGCTTAATAAGCGAGTAGAGACACTGGAAGAACATGACAAACGAGATTATGAGAGCCTTCAGAGGATTGCAGAGCGTGATTCATTGATTCTGGAAGTATTGTCAACCATGTTGGACAGCCAGATCAGCGGAAATAACGTCGAGGAATTAAAAAAAACAAAACAGAAGCTCACGGAGTATCTTGCGCAGAATCAACGTTAATTGCATTAATAAGGGGTATGCTCATGAAGTTATATGTGTTCACTAAGAAAGATATAGACAGGTTCTTGATAGAGTGTAATTTTACACCGGACGAAGAAAAACTGTTCCGGCTGAGATGCAAGGAACACACTCTTGAATACTGTGCTGAGAAAATGAATGTGAGTATATCCACGGCGAAACGGTTGAGTCGGAGAGTGAACAATAAAATAATTAAAGTGTGTTGATACTTTTTAGACACTAATTAGAGCCAGAAACGAACTGTTTCCGGTTCTTTTTTTATGCAAAAATATAATCAGAAAGGTGGTGCATAAGATGGCATTATATAACAATCCTTATCAATATAGTTTTGGCGTTCCGGGACAAATGAATCAATTTCAGCAACAGCCTGTCCAGATGCCAGCTCAACCAGTACAGCAACCCCAACAGAATAATAATGGCATCCTGTGGGTGTCTGGCGAAGTCGGTGCAAAATCGTATCTGGTCGCACCCGGCACGAGCGTTTTACTGATGGACAGTGAAAGCGAAAAGTTCTACATAAAATCCACAGACGTTTCCGGTATGCCGCAGCCATTACGGACGTTCGAATACCACGAAGTAGGCACTCAGATGCCACCTAAACAGCCTGTTCAGAACATGGACAATAAATACGTCACCAGACAGGAATATGACGATTTAAAGGGCAAATACGAAGCTATCATAAACCGATTAAATTCTTTTTCTGAACCTGTTAGAGCTAATGCCGTGCAGGAATCAGCAGGCAATCAATGCTGACACTGTAGCGAATATGCAGAATACAAACGCGCTCCAGGCACAGCTTGCGAACTGTTGCTGTGAAACCAGAGAAGCTATCCAGGGTGTAAACTACAATATGGCACAGAACACCTGTGCATTGCAGAACACCATGAACAGCAACACAAGAGACATTATTGACAGCCAGAACGCTGGGACAAGAGCCATTCTTGATTATCTTTGCAATGAAAAGATTTCTTCTCTTCAGGCTGAAAACAATGACCTCAGACGTGCTGCTTCTCAGGATCGCCAGAGCGCACTTCTCACAACTGCAATGGCTTCTCAGACACAGCAGCTCATTAATGCGATTAATCCGGCACCGATTCCGGCATATCAGGTTCCTAATCCGAACACATTTTACGGATGCGGATGCAACACTGGATGTAATTGCTGATAACTTCATATCGAGAGTATCTTTCGATTGATTCGAATGTCGGCTTATGCCGTATTACACATAGGGGCAGGCCAAAAACCTGTCCTTTTGTGATATGAAAGGGGTAAAAATTATGGCAGAATTTACAAATGTAGCTGCTCAGACTGTAGCAGCAAATGGAAATGTAGTATTTTCAAACACAGCAGTTAAAGGTTCTAACTGCATTCAGCACAGAGAGGGAAGCGGAATTATTACGCTGAGAGGACTGACAAATCAGTGTAAAGCAAGATTCTTTGTGGATTTTTCTGGTAATATCGCAATTCCAACAGGCGGTACTGTCGGAGCTGTTTCTCTGGCTATTGCAATCTCTGGTGAGCCGGTTCTTTCTTCTCAAATGATTTCCACGCCGGCAGCAGTAGACCAGTACAACAATGTGTCCTCTGGCATCTATATTGATGTACCTCGTGGATGTTGCGTTAATATTGCAGTAGAGAACACAAGCGATCAGGCGATTTCTGTTGCGAACGCAAATATTGTTGTGACCAGAGAAGCGTAGGAGGTGTGATTATGAGAGACATTAAGGATTTATGTGCAAGAATTGAAGACGAACTGTCCAAAATTGCTGACAGTGGACTGACTACCGGAAATCTGGAAATGACATACAAACTGATTGATATGTACAAAGATATCAAGAATACGTATTACTGGGACAAGAAAGTGGAATATTACAACACTGTCCTTGATGAGATGCGTAGCGGCTACAATGACGATTACAGCGAACGTGGAAGAAAGCGTGACAGCATGGGGAGATACAGCGCAAATGACGGCAGAATGATGCCAGATTACGACCGGGGCAGTTCTTATGCCAGACGTGGTGAGCATTATGTTAGAGGGCATTACAGCCGTTCTGACGGACGAGATGCTTATGACGACTATATGACACAGAAACAGAGCTATCGTTCCGGCAAGTCTGAAGACTGCAAAAGAAAGATGCTCGCTGCTCTGGAAGAACATCTGGACGAACTCACAACAGAAATGAGTGATATGTCCAAGGACGCAGAGTGCCGGGAAGAACGTGATCTTGTTAAAAGATACGTGGAAAAGCTCCGGGATATGCTCTAATTAGCTAAAACATGTACCACAACTTTTTGGATACTTTGTGGTAAAATATATTCATAGGGAAGATTCGTAAGTAGTTACAGCTACTTGACATAGCTATTTTTTTCATTGATTACTCCTTTCTTGGGTACGTGTCCTTAGCAGAAACAGATTCGGGCGGAATCTGGAGGTTGAAAAGCGGATGCAATTTCCGGCACGTATCATTGCTGTCTATATGACTTGCTCACTTACATAGGCAGTACGCACCTCATTGTAAAAGGTAAATGGGCAGACGGATGCCCGAAACAACTCGTGGCAGGCATGACACGTTAAACACCTTGCTAACCCGGGAATCCGGGTTATGTGGAATGTAGCTCAGTAGGAAGAGCGGAGATGCTGAATTCTTGACGTCAGAGGTTCAAGTCCTCTCATTCCATTATAGGTTTATCCTTATCCTGTGGACTGGAATTTAATTCAAATAGTCCCGAAAAGGTGTCTTCTGGGAAAGCAGTAACGATTGGCGGTGTTACGGCGGACTGTAAATCCGTCCCCTCGTGGTAAACATTGTAGGTTCAATTCCTATCTTTCCCATTATTCGGTTAGAATTACGCTGTCTGTATACAGGTGGTCTATGGTTCAGCTGAATTACAACATCATGATGCTGAAAAGGTTATGTCTTATCCTGTAGACTGGTGTCCAGTCCGAAAAGGCACTTTAATGTGGCTTCGCCAAGTGGTAAGGCACCGGGCTTTGACCCCGGGAGAGGAGCACTCATTCATTGGTTCGAATCCAATAGCCACAGCTACCCTGCCAGTGGTCTAACTGGCTTAATCCATTTACCTGCGGCGGCAGGTCAATAAACACGACCAGGAGGATATGTATGCAGAAACTTATTGACACATTAAAATCATTTGGAATTGAAATCCCGGAGGACAAACAGGCAGATGTTAAGAAAGCACTTTCTGAGCATTACAAAAATGCCAAAGAAGTATCAAAAACCCTGTTAAAAGTTGAGGGAGAACGAGACAACTGGAAAGAACGTGCCGAGACAGCAGAGGAAACCTTAAAAAGTTTTGACGGTATCGACCCGGCAAATGTTAAGACCGAGTTAGAGACTTGGAAACAGAAAGCGGCAGATGCAGAGAAAGAATTCAATGCAAAAATCTACGACCGCGATTTCTCAGATGCTCTGAAAGCGGCACTCGATGATGTTAAGTTTTCCAGTGAAGCGGCAAAGAAGTCAGTCATGGCAGACATCAAGGAAGCAGGATTGAAGCTGAAAGACGGTAAAATCCTCGGATTAAATGACCTGATCGAGCAGATGAAACAGTCTGACGCATCCGCTTTTGTAGATGAATCTCAGCAGCAGGCTCAGCAGAGCCAGGCAAGATTTACCACTCATGTTGGACATCAGCAGACACCGGGAAGTATGACAAAGAAAGATATCGAAGCAATCAAAGACCCGTCCGAGAGACAGGCTGCAATTGCTCAGAATATCCAGTTATTCCAGTGATTTTTTACACCGACTATACACCAGAGTATAGCCGCTAACCCAATACCTTAATAATTATGGGTAGAAAGGATTTTTTATATGGCAGCAAAAGCTAATCTTATTATGAGTAATGATATTCAGGTCACAGCACGTGAGATTGACTTTGTAACCAGATTCGAAAGAAACTGGCAGCACTTACGTGATATTCTGGGCATCATGAGACCTATCAAAAAACAGCCGGGTGCTGTACTCAAGTCCAAATACGCAGAGGGTACTTTGCAGAGTGGAAATGTTGATGAGGGTGAGGAAATCCCTTACAGCAAGTTTACTGTAAAAGAAAAGACCTATGCGGAAATGACTATTGAAAAGTACGCAAAGGCTGTATCTATCGAAGCAATCAAGGATCACGGTTATGAGAACGCTGTTCAGATGACCGATGATGAATTCCTTTTCCAGCTCCAGACCAATGTTACTGAAAGATTTTATGATTATCTGAAAACAGGTACCCTCACATTTACAGAAACTACTTTCCAGATGGCTCTGGCAATGGCTAAAGGCCGTGTTGAGAACAAATTCAAACAGATGCACAGAAATGTGACTGGTGTTGTTGGATTTGTGAACATCCTGGATGTGTATGAGTATATCGGCGCAGCTGAGATCACTATTCAGAACCAGTTCGGCTTCCAGTACATGAAAGATTTCATGGGCTTCAATACCATCTTCTTACTGTCCGACAGCGAGATCCCAAGAGGACAGGTTATTGCAACCCCTGTTGAGAACATCGTACTTTACTATGTTGACCCGAACGAGTCCGATTTCGCGAGAGCAGGTCTTGTATACACTGTATCTGGTGAGACAAACCTGATCGGATTCCACACTCAGGGCAACTACCACACAGCAGTATCTGAAGCATTTGCAATCATGGGGCTTACCCTCTTTGCAGAGTACATTGATGTTATTGCTGTCGGAACCATCAACACAACTCAGACGCTCGGAACTCTGACTGTAAACTCCACAGCAGGAAGTAAAAGTGGAGATATTAAAGTGACCATTACTCCGGCAAAAGCAAGCGCAGGAAATGTGTACAAGTACAAAGTCGCATCTTCTGAGACTGCTGTAGACTACGGACAGAATGTGAAGAACTGGAGCGCATGGGATGGTGAATCCGACATTACAGCAGCAACAGGGCAGGTTATCACGGTAGTTGAGTGTGACAGCACCTATAAGGCATTGAGCGCTGGACACGCGACTGTAACAGCAAAATGATGATCGAATAGGAGGTAACTGGCATGGCTTATGCAGATTATAAATTCTATACAGAATCATTCGGCAATGTCGTGCCAGAAGCCGACTTTCCACGACTGGCAGAAAGAGCCAGTGATTTTGTGGATTTAATGACATCCGACAGACTGGTGGACGGACTGCCGACAGATGAACGCTCACAAAAGCGTATCAAAAAGGCGGTCTGTTCATTGGCTGAAATAATGTATCAGATTGAACTTGCTGAAAAGAATGCTATTAGTCAGGCATCCGCAAATGTGACCGACACAAATACCGGTGGCAAGTCAACAGGCATCGTAACATCTGTATCTTCTGGCAGTGAATCCATCTCTTACGCCACACCACAGCAGATTGGGGCAAGTGCAAAGGAATGGAGCGCAGTGTATGCCGCTGCCGGAGATGTGAAGAAAACGAACGACTTACTTTACAAGACGGCTTTGCCGTTGTTGATGGGAGTAATGACAGATGATGGCATACCGATATTGTATGCGGGATTATAAAAGGAGGCAAAGATGGAAGCATTATTTACAAATGTAACTCTGATTCTGGCAGTAATCAGTGTTTTGGCGTTTTGCGTGTCTGTGATTACGCAGGTGATTAAAAATGTTGGGTTCCTGTCGAAAATTCCGACAGATGCCTTGGTGCTTGTACTGTCTGTAGGAATTACTGTAGCCGCTTTTGTGGCGTATATGCAGTATATCCACATGACAATCTTGTGGTATATGATTTTAGCAGCTATCATGGCTGGGTTTATTGTGGCATTTATTTCCATGTTCGGATGGGAGAAGATTACGGAATTGTGGAAACGAACGTCCAAGGTTGACGTGGATAAGCTGAAAAATAAATGATTAAGGAGAGGGTATCATGTATTCATCTAAAATTACACTTTTCAACTATTACGAAAGTGACACAACTGGAGATGCGTACTGGTATCCTCATGTTTTATCCGGCGTTGACCTCATTACGGATAAGGGGGCAATCCTTAAGAAGTACGGGCCAGACGCAACAGACAACGCACAGTTACACATCCATTATACTGTCCAGAACGGCGATATAACCATTGCTGATAAAGACGGCAAGATTCTCCCATGGGTGCCAGTTAAAGAGTGGAAAAGGCAGATTAACAACGCTCTGGAAGATACTATCACATTCTCAGATGAATCGTTCTTCTGGGAGGGTGAGTGGACTGACGGAACGATAACTGACAGTGATTATCGAAATGGATTCTATCAGTACATGAATGAGAATAAGGATAACGTGTTCAAGATTACCAGTGTAGGTGGTCCATATACACTGATTCCACATTTTGAGATTCTGGGTAAGTAATATGAGCAAGATTCATCATTTCAAAGGATTCTCCGTAGTTGATGGAGATATGAAAATTAAACTGAATATGGATAGATTCTCCAGACAGTATCAAGAAGCTCAGTATCTACTTGATGGAATGGTTATGGACAGTATGGTTCCGTTTATGCCGATGATTACCGGAAATTTCATCAACCGGACAAGAATTGAAAGCGCATCATTGCAAGGAACTGGATTTGTGTGTGCTGCGGCTGCTCCTTATGGACGTTTTCTGTATGAGGGAAAAGGAATGGTTGACGAAGCAACCGGAAGTCCCTACGCAAGACGTGGAGCAAAGAAAGTCCTTGTCAGTCAGTTTTCTGGTCAGACAGCCGTAAAGGAGAATCTTGAATACACCAAACAGGCTCACCCACGGGCACAGGCCCATTGGTTTGATGCCGCAAAACGACAATACGGCAGTACGTGGATTCGCAAAGTAAAAGCACAGGCAGGAGGTGGCAGACATGGCAGATAAGCCTATCGGTAAGGATGCAACCGGATATGAGATTCTGACAGATGCCATGAAAGCACTTCTGAACCAGTATCCGGGATTGTATGAAAATGGAACAATCAAGTTTGAGGAACTCGGCAAAAATTCCGGAATTGCGTTCTCGGCAGATAACGGCGCCTTGATTTATTCAGAAAAAGAAGATGTATGCGGAGTAATGCATCAGGTATGCCAGTATCCATTTTATGTAGTGTACCGAACAGCATCCGACAAGGAACGGCAGAAATTATCTGTTCAGAAATTTTTGGATAATCTCGGTAAATGGATATGCCGGGAACCAGTTGTCATAAACGGCGCTGAGACACGCTTATCTGCTTTTCCAGAGCTTTCACAGGGGCGAGTGATAAAACGTATAACCCGTGACAACTCCTATGGTTTAGAACCGCAGGAGAGTGGCGTACAGGACTGGTTATTGCCATTATCGGTACGCTACGAAAACACTTATGAAGCAATATAGCGAGTAACAACCGGCTATCAGTTGGAGATAGTCGCTAACCTACACAGCCTTTTAAAAGTTATAGGCAGAAAGGACATTTCTATGGCAGTTACAGGCAAGATTGACCGTAAATATATGGCTCATTACATTGACGCAGGTTCCCTCTGCGGAGGGCTGACGCCGAAATATGAGCGTCTTGGAAAAGATTTGGAAGAGTATAACGTTGAACTCAATCCAGATACCGAAACATCTAAAAACATTCTTGGAGAATCCACATTTAAGCATAATGGCTATGAGGTATCTTCTGATGCTGATCCGTTCTATGCGGATACCACATCTGACTTGTTCGGAGCATTACAGAAGATTGTAGATGGGCGTCTCAAAGACGATAACCTCAAGACAAAAGCAGTTGAAGTTCATCTCTGGACAGAAGCCACAGCGGGCAAGTATGAAGCATACCAGCAGGATTGCTACGTTGTGCCGACCTCCTACGGCGGTGACACATCTGGTTATCAGATTCCATTTACCGTGAACTATGTCGGAGAGCGTGTAAAAGGAAAATTTGATATCAATTCCGGTACATTCACAGCCGACAGCAAATAAGCGCATATACAAGGAGGGCACGTCAAATGGCAAAAGTAATTAATACCAAAATTGATGATGGAATTCTCATTTTTACATTCACAAACAATGAAGACGAAGTTTTTTCTTCTTTCAAGCTGAATCCAACCGACATTAATGTAGCAGCACGTGCAGAGGAACTGACAGAATACTTCGAGCAGCTCAAAGATTCTATTCAGAAAGTCACTTCTGGCAAAGAAATGGCAGAGCTGAACAAACAGATCGAGGATAAAATCAACTATCTGCTCGGATATGAAGCATCAAAAGACCTGTTCAAGGAGCCAATTACCGCAACAACTGTTTTTGGCAATGGTCAGGTGTTTGCTTATATCGTTCTGGATAAAATTGCAGAAGCAATCGCGCCGGAAATCGAAAAGAGAAAAAAGAAAATGCAGGCAGCAGTCAATAAGTATACGGAGAAGTATACAAAATGACCGCCTATGAGCTCCCCACCTCACTAAACATAAGTGGGGTGGATTTTTCTATTAGAACCGATTTTCGCGCAATCATTGATATTCTCATTGCGCAGAATGATCCAGAACTGGACGAGCAGGCAAAAGCAGTTGTTATGCTACAGATTCTGTTTGAGGACTGGCAGAGTATACCGGCTGAGTGTCTGGATGAAGCCTGTCAGAAAGCGTCAGAGTTCATTGACTGTGGACAATCTAATGATAATCCAAACCACCCGAAGCCCCGTTTGATGGACTGGGAGCAGGATGGGGATATGATCGTACCGGCTGTAAATAAAGTTGCCGGGAAAGAAATCAGGGCCGTTCCGTATATGCACTGGTGGACGTTCTTCGGATACTTCATGGAATCTGGAGAATGCCTGTTCAACACGGTTGTTGGAATCCGGTCAAAAAAGGCAAAGGGCGAAAAGCTCGATAAATGGGAAAAGAAATTCTATCAAGAAAATAAGAACATTATTGATATAAAAACACGTCTCAGCGATGAGGAGCAAGCTTATAAAGATAAGTTGAATGAGATGTTGAACCTCAAATAGTTAGGAGGTGAACGTATGGCTGCTGATGGCTCAGTCATTATTGATACCAGGATTGATACATCAAATATAAAAAGCGGTGTATATGATATAAAACAGTCATTTGGTGCACTGAACGGAAAAGTAAAGCAAATTTCTAGCAATATTACATCTTTTTTTTCTAAATCATCTGTTGATACAGTAAAAGTTGTAAAAACTGAAAATGCAAAAATAAACGCAATATTAGAAGATACTTCAAAAAGTGCAAAACAAAAAGCTGCATTAATCGCTTCTATATATAGAAAAGAGGGATACTCTGCAAGTGAAGCTTTTGCTACTGCATGGAGTCATATTGAAAGAAGCAGTTCTGGTTCGACAGCAAGAGTAAAAAAACATATCCGTGGAATTGGAAATCAATCTAAGAAAACGTCCGATGATATGCAAAGAGAATTTTCAACTGGCTTTAGTAATGTAGCTAGCTCTGCTTCGTCTAAGTTGAAAGGGATAGCTTTACTAATTGGCTCGGCGTTTGCTGTTGGCAAGCTAATTCAGTTTGGTAAAGAGTCTATAGAACTTGGTTCCGACCTCGCAGAAGTGCAGAATGTGGTCGATGTTACATTTACAACCATGTCTGACAAAGTTAATGAATTCGCAAAGAATGCCATGACCTCTGCCGGACTATCGGAGACTATGGCAAAGCGGTATGTTGGTACATTCGGAGCAATGTCAAAGTCGTTCGGATTCTCAGAGCAGCAGGCTTACGACATGTCAACGGCTCTAACACAGTTGACCGGTGACGTGGCATCATTCTACAACATCAGTCAGGACTTGGCTTACATTAAGCTGAAATCAGTGTTTACGGGTGAAACGGAAACACTCAAGGACCTCGGCGTGGTAATGACTCAGTCGGCACTAGACCAGTACGCACTGGCGAACGGATATGGTAAAACAACATCCGCCATGACTGAACAGGAGAAAGTAGCTCTCCGTCTGGCTTTTGTGCAGAAACAGTTATCAGCTGCATCCGGAGACTTTATTCGTACTTCTGACAGCTGGGCAAATCAGGTGCGAGTGATGCAGTTGCAGCTGCAATCTCTCAAGGCAACAGTCGGGCAGGGACTGATTAATATTTTCACGCCTGTTCTGAAAGTGATCAATATTCTGCTCGGCAAACTGGCGACTCTGGCGAATGCTTTCAAAAGTTTCACGGAGCTTATCACTGGAAAGAAATCCTCCGGTCAGACAAGCGGAAGTGGAGCAGGTCTTACAGGCGATGCAAGTGGCGTGCAGGATACAGCAGACGCTTACGGACAGGCAGCAGACAATGCCGGCAAGTTAGCAGATTCTACAAAAGATGTAGCCGATGCAACAAAAGATGCGGCAAAAGCGGCGAAAGGATATCTTAGCCCACTTGATGAGATTAATCGGTATTCTACACAGGATGCATCATCAACAGCAAGTAAAACTCCGTCGACATCCGGTAGCGGCAGTGGCGGTGGCGGAACATCTCTTCCGAGCGCAGTCAGCAACGTAGATTACGGAAAGGTAGCTGAGGGCGAAACCGCTCTGGATAAGATGAGCAAATCAGCCGAAAAGCTTGCAAAGCTCCTTAAAGAGCTCTGGAAGCCATTCCAGGACGCCTGGAAGAAAGAAGGCAAGAACACCATTGACGCGGCAAACATTGCTTTATCGGGAATCGCAAAGCTCGCCAAAAGTGTAGGCAGAAGCTTGGTTGAAGTTTGGACAAACGGCACAGGCACAACGATGCTTACGACCATGCTAAGAATTGCTCAGAACGTACTTAAGACTATCGGTAACATTGCCTCCGGTTTTGCGGATGCGTGGAATAAGAACAATGTTGGAACGCAGATCATACAGAATATTGCAGATGCTCTTGTAGTAGTTATGCAGTTTGTTGAAAAGATTGCAGAGGATACGGCAACATGGGCGGCGAACCTTAATTTTTATCCTTTGTTAGAATCCATCAGTAACCTGACCAGTACGTTTGCGCCAATTCTGGAATCTATCGGAAATGTACTTGAATGGATCTATAACAATATCGTTCTTCCGATGCTGAAATGGGTCATTGAGGTAGGACTTCCGACAATAATTAATCTGGTGTCTGGCTTAGTGGGATTCTTTGCAGACCATCAATCAATCATTGAAGCGTTCGGTGCAGCTCTGATTGGGGCGTTCGCGGCAGCAAAGATTGCAGGATTGGCATCGAGAGTTATTAAGAGTGTGTCTGGAATCGCTATGGCCGCAAAGGGGCTTATCGCACTAATGACTGGTACGGGTGGCATCAAGGGTGGTATCAAAGCTATTGCAACAGCTATCGGACCAGGTGGAGTCTTTGTCCTTGCGGTCAGCGCAGCTATAGCAATCGGCGTTTTGCTATACAAGAACTGGGACAAAATCAAAAAAATGGCTGGAAAGGTATGGGATTGGATTTCTAATAAAACAAGACGTTTTGTTGAGGATATTGGAAAGAAACTCAGAGGCCTAGCTACCAAAATGACGACCATCTGGGGAAACATAAAGGCCAGTGTACATCAGAAATGGAATGCTATATGGTCTACCGTTAGTGGTTTTGCTGAAAGAATCAAGAACGCTATTGTTGATAAATTCACATCCGCTAAAAACACTGTAGCCAATGTATTTAATGGAATGAGAGATGCTATTAGGTCTGTTCTGAACAATATCATAAGTGTTGTAAACGGTGCCATCAGTAAAGTGAATGGGGCTATTAGCGCAGTTGAATCGGCATTCTCATTCGGGCCATGGAAAGTGCCAACGCCATTCGGCTCAAAAACTATCGGGTTCAGAGCTACTTTTCCGCGAGTTCCAACAGTCCCGTATCTGGCAAAAGGTGCAGTTATCCCACCAAAAAACGAGTTCCTTGCGGTCTTAGGCGATCAGAAGCAGGGTAATAACATCGAGACGCCGGAAGCTCTACTCAGAAAGATTGTCCGGGAAGAGACAGCAGGACGGCAGGCGGGTGGCGGAAGCTACCGGTTTACAGCTCAGATCAACCGCAGGACATTGTTTGACGAAATAATGAAAGAAGCGCAGATGAGACGAGACACAAGCGGCAGAAACCCGTTTGAGATGGCATAGAAAGGAGGGCGTTATGGAAAAGTACAAAATCAACGGATCAGTCATTTGGCAACCGGACAAAGACCTTGCGCTCTCCTTTGCCACGACTTATACGGAATCAAGCCAGAGGACACAGTATGGTGTAGGATACTTTACGCCGATGTTCACTGTGGAACAATATACATACAAGGGTAGCGATATCCCAATGACAGAAACAACTAAGATTTTACAGATGGTAGCGAAAGGATATAAATTTACGCTTCATTATTTTTCGCCGTATTACGGGGCTTGGCGTGATGCACCGTTCTATGTGGGGCAGACACAAAACATAGCTATCGGAGAATTATCAGATGATAGAAAAATACTATCATCACTAGAGTTTAATATGACGGGGGTGAATCCACTGTGATTAACATAAGCAACGCATTTAGAGAAAAGCTTGAAGCTGGTGAGCCAGTCAGAATGGTAGTGGATATCACCTTTCCTGACGGAACAAAAAAGACTATTGATAAGGATATCATGAACGGCGATAACAGGTTTTCCGATTGCGCGGAAAGCAGCAGTTTTCCGGTCGGCGCTACTATCTGTAAAACATTGACTCTGAATATCAACAATGATCAGGAGCAGTGGAAGAACTACAACTTTTACGGAGCCAAGATTCATGCTTATCTGAAGCTCCAGACGTCACATGCGGCGCCGGAATCTGTAAGCACACTGTTAGATGAAAGTTATAATCCGATTTTGGATAGCACCGGTGACCCTATCATCGCAACACAGGCAGCCACAAAAGACATCATTGAAACCATTGACAAGGGAGTCTATACAGTCACTACGCCGGAGCAGTACTCGGATATCATCAATGTTACGGCACTGGATGATATGTATAAGGCAAACAAGGCATACACCAGTGGACTAAAACTGCCACAGTCACTTATTAACCTTATTAGAGACGCCTGCGGAACAATCGGCATAGGCATGAATCTGACTATGGACCATGGCGATATTATAATAAGGAAGATTCCTGACAGTATGACGTTTCGCCAGTTGTTCGGATATGCGGCTATGGTCGAATCTGCGAACGCCCGGATTGATTATTCCGGAAATCTACAGTTCGTAAAATGGGACTTTGAAAGGACAAATATACCGGAATTAAAGGACTATGGCAATCCACCTACACTTTCTAGTGACGATATAGTTATAACCGGAATCAAGATAACGAACGGGCAGTCAGACGACGATACTGATACTGATTATTCCGGCATGTACGGAGAGGAAGGATACGTCCTCGAACTTGAGAACGAGCTGATTGATACCAATCAGCTTCAGACAGTAGCGAATATCATCGGCGAGCAGATCGTAGGGGCACGATTCCGGAATCTTGAGGGTGATCTGGTGTACAACCCGCTCGTCGAGTTTGGCGACATGGTGCACACTTACGACCGATTAGGGAACAAGTATCTTACTCCTCTGACAGATGTATCAGGTAATGTGGGCGGCCTGACTACAGTTAAGACACAGGCCGATGATCCGATCAGGGGAAGCAGCGACTTTTACGGAAACAGCACAAAGGCTATAGTTGCGGCACGTCAGATGGTGCAAAAAGAAACATCCGCAAGAGAAGAGGCTATACGGAGATTAGCTGAAACGCTCAATTCCTCAAGCGGTCTGTATATGACACAAGAGCCGCAGCAGGATGGCAGTATCATATACTATATGCACAACAAAGCAACCATAGCAGAATCCAACATAATCTGGAAACTGACAGCGGAGGCGTTTGCTGTGTCGATTGACGGTGGAAAAACGTATCCTTACGGCTTTGCGGTGACTGGCGAATTAATAACCAGACTGCTCTATGCAGAGGGCATCAACGCCGACTATATTAACGCAGGAACGCTCATCGTAAGAGACAAAAGTGGAAATGCGATATTTGAAGCGGATATGGATACCGGATCAGTTACCCTTGACGGAAGTTATGTGACGATTGGCGGTAAACCACTTGATGAAAAGATTGAAGATGTTGAGAACATGGCAGCTCTGGCTAGAAACATGACCATGCAGCTCGACAACGACTATCAGGGAATCCCGGTTGACAGTGACGGCAACTATACAGAGTTCCCGGAGTGCGCTACAACAGCGACCGTCATGTACGGCACACAGGATATCACAGATAACTGTACGTATACGATTACGAAATCTCAGAACATACAGGGAAACTGGAACAAGGAGAGAAAGACATACACTGTCACCGGGCTGACCGCAGACAGCGGATGGGTGAACATCAAGGCGGCATATCTGAATAACCTTGTCGTATCAAAACAGTTCTCGATTGCAAAACAGTACGCCGGACCGCAGGGAATCCCGGGTGTCGGACAGGATGGCAAGACGACCTACCTGCATATTAGATATGCTCCTGTTCAGAACCCAACGGTGGCACAGATGAGCAAAACACCGGATAAGTATATCGGAACTTATACGGACTTTTCCGGTGTTGACAGTACCGACCCGAGCAAGTATACATGGGCAAAATTTGCAGGCGATCAAGGGGTGCAAGGCCCGAAAGGGGCGGACGGTAAGTCGTCTTATACGTGGATGAAATACGCCACAAGACCGGATGGACTTGACATGTCAGACAACCCGGATTATGTGCCGCTGTTAGATAGCGCTGGCAGTCCGATTCTGGATAGTGCCGGAGAGCAAATCTATACGGTGACACAGGCAACCTATATCGGCATTGCGACAAATAAGGACACGGCTACTGAAAGCACTAATCCGGCAGACTACACGTGGGGCCGGTTCCGTGGTGTTGATGGATATGATGGCAAAGACGGAGCGAACGGCATCCCGGGAAAAGACGGTAAAGACGGAAAGACACAGTACACGCACCTTGCTTATGCCAACAGTGCGGATGGAACGAAAGACTTTTCGGTATCCGACGGAAACCGTGAATATATTGGAATGTACGTGGATTTCGTGGAAGCCGACAGCACCGACCCGACGAAGTATACATGGTCACTGATTAAGGGAGCAAACGGAGCGCAGGGCGTGCCGGGAACACCGGGAGCGGACGGAAAGACGCCGTACTTCCATATCGCATATGCCAACAGTGCGGATGGTAGAACAGGTTTCTCCGTGGATGATAGTGTCAATAAGCTGTATATCGGGCAGTATACCGATTACACACCGGATGATAGCACAGACCCAACAAAATACAGTTGGACAAAGATTAAGGGCGAACAGGGGACTGCCGGAAGAACTTACTTCTTCCAAAGTAATGCGGATGTGTTGCTGATGGGAGCAGACAAGAAGATAACACCGGCGCCGCTCATTGTAGATTCGTTTTACAGGGACGGCAACGGCGAGATTGCACAGTCGCAAAAAGGTTGGTGGAAACTTGAAAAATCCACCGACAACGGCGCTACATGGTCAGCACTCACGGTATCACAGACTGCGGCACTTGACCGGTTGAGCATCAATGTTAATAGCCTTTCGCTCAATGCACATGACATGCTCAAGGTTTCACTGTATTTTGACCAGTCGAAAACCAAACTTGCGGACTATCAGACTTTTTCCATTGCGGTTGATGTGGCGTCACTGACGCAGGAGCAGATTGTCGATATTCTGTCAGACAACGGAAAGTTCAAGGGACTGTACTACGAAAAGGACGAAAGTGGGAACCAAAAGCTGTATATCTCATTCAATGCTGCAAAAGGTGGAACGCTTGCGCTTGGTGGAGCGAACAATGGAAATGGCCAGTTGAAGATATATGATGAAAATGGAGAAGAAGTTCTCCGGCTGACTAACGGTGGAATGGCGATGAACAGTGCTGATAATGACACTGTAACAATACTGAGATTATTGAGAAGCGGTCTATATTATTATGATGAAACTGGGAAGAAAAGGAAAGTCACTCTCAGTACAGCAGGAATGACTTTGTACACGGATTATACTGATGTAAATAATTATAAGGCACTCCGTTTTGGCAAGTATGGACTATATGCGGCAAAAAAAGATTCTAACTCTAGTGTTGAAGAATTATGGATGGAAGGAACTGATCACACGTGGGACGGTTATATCATCCGGTATCTGGAAAATGCTATCCGTGTAAATGCGAATGCTGTATATACTGACGGCTGTTCGATGGGTAAAAATTTGACAACGAGTGGAACCCTTTCAGTAGCAGGAGCTACTGGATTGAAAGGCGGCGCATATGTGAAAGGAAATTTCACGTTCGAAGATTCAGAGCAGATCGGTGGGGGAAACCCTGTCAGAAGAAGTCCTATAGCTACACTTGGAACCAGCGGGAAAAAAGTGGCGTTTATCGGATGCGGTCAAACACAGACTGGAAACTCCGACCTTGGGCCTAGCTTTGAAACCTATCTCGAAATCAGAGGACAGTTTGGCGAAAAAAATTTTTTTACAGATAAATTTTATTCCGGCTCAACCCCGTCCGACATCCGTCTAAAAGAAAACATCAAAAATAGTGAAACAGACGCTCTCGAAACGGTTAATCGCATGAAAGTCCGACAGTTCGACTGGAAAAAAGGCGGACACCAAAACATCGGTTTCGTGGCTGCCG